>ENA-OUVC01000372-OUVC01000372.1-marine-metagenome-genome-assembly--contig:-NODE-372-length-30446-cov-4.141954_pt1 | contig 30446 bp, 31 predicted proteins | sample MGYA00248622_ERZ508571 | MGnify/ENA primary metagenome ERZ508571 (study PRJEB26236, sample SAMN06267175) | marine metagenome | isolation source: Columbia River Estuary | place: USA:Columbia River Estuary... | reverse complement strand
TCGCTTCACCAACTCGAAGCTGGTCACTCACAACGTTATTTTGCTTTCGCTACTAAAGCTTCGGCCATCGTGCGTATGGTTTCGCACGCTTTGCGCAGTACCGACGCATCAACGGTGAGGGCAATGCGGATATGGCCCGCTCCGCCTAGACCAAAGCTCTCACCGGGCATGACGCCGATGTTGTGGTCATCCAATAACTTCCAAGCAAATTCTTCGCCGGAAAGTTTGGTAGCGCGAACGTCCACCATCACAAACATTCCACCTTCAGGCATGCGAGCTGAAACCGCATCAGAACCGTTAATCGCCTCTACAAGCACTTGTGCTCGCTCGCGGTAGGCAACCCGCATACGTTGCACTTCATCATGTTGTTCGGTCAGTGCTACCACTAGTGCATCTTCAATGAACGGCTGTGAACCGAACAACATTGCTTCTGCCACAAGCACCAAGCGAGGTGTTACTGCGGCGGGGCAAGCAACCCATCCTGCACGAAAGCCAGGCAGTGCGTGAGATTTCGAAATTGATGAGACAGCGAGGGTGCGGTGTCGCAATTGCTTTCGGTCGAACGGCGAGCAAAATGGTGCGTCGTAAGTCATGTCGGCGTACACCTCATCGCAAATAATCCAGAGATCATGTCGTTCGCAGACATCTCCGATTGCGTCTATTTCTTGTTCCGAAAGAACTGCACCGGTTGGGTTGCTTGGGGTGTTCAACAGCAATACACGCGATCGGGGAGTAATTGCTTGTTCGATTGCCTCAGCCGTTACGTGAAAACCGTTTTCTGGCGACGTGGGAACTGGAACGAACGTTGCGCCCGATGCGGCTACAAGGCCTTCATAGGTTGCGTAGTAAGGGTCTGGAACAAGGACTTCATCGCCGCTCTGGACCAAGGTGTACAGCGCGGTGCACAAGCCATTTTGCGTACCAGCCGTGTACAGCACTTCTTCGGGCGTGACTACATTGCCCGATCGTTTGCTGAGGTGTCGAGCAATCGCTTTGAGCGCTTCGGGTTCGCCTTGTCCGGCTGCATATTTGGTTCGTCCTGCGCGCATAGACGAAATCGCTTGATCAATTACTTTTGCCGGCGGCGGCAAATCGGGCTCTCCAATGGACAACATGATTACTTGCTGTCCAAGGCTTGATCGACGCAAACCCTCGTTGTGAACGGCCCACTTCGCGGCCCCTAGGCCAGCCAAACGATCGGATATTGGGGCGAATCTCATCAGGGTTTACAGCGTAGATGAATTGATCCAATTCAATGCAATGAAACTAGGTTCGTAAGACAAAATCTGTGTACATGCAAAAGGGAGCACAATGAAAATCGGCTTTGTTGGTGTCGGGAATATTGGTCATCATTTGGCCGCGAGTCTGTTGCGTGAAGGTTTTTCAGTAACGGTGTTTGATTTGGATAAAGCTGCGGTCGATCGGTTGGTGGCGCTTGGTGCGAGTGCCGCAGACTCGCCACGCGATGTTGCATTGGCAAGCGAAACGGTGTTTACCTGCCTTCCTTCCGTGAAGGCGATCACCGAGGTGGTATCTGGCGCCAACGGTTTAGTACACGGTTTCCGTGCGGGTGGAACGTGGGTAGATATGAGCACCAACGATTTGCATGAATTGCAACGATTGGCAACCATGCTCGCCGAGAAAGGCGTGACCACATTGGAAGCCCCGGTAACAGGCGGTGCGCACAATGCCGAATCCGCAACAATCACCATCTTGGTTGGCGGAGATGAGGACATCTATCGCAAACACACCGCCGCTTTTGCGGCAATGGGCGGACGAGTTTTCTACCTTGGCGAACTAGGCAAAGCAGCAATCATCAAAGTGATCACGAACATGCTTGCGTTCATTCATATTGCAGCAACCGCTGAGGCCTACATGCTGGCGGCGAAGGGCGGCATCGATTTACGTTTGGCATGGGAAGTGATCAAGGCGAGCTCGGGGAATAGCTTCATTCATGAAACCGAAAGCACAACGATTTTGAGTGGAAGCTACGACATTGGCTTTTCACTTGATCTTTCTTGTAAGGATTTAGGTTTTGCTACGCAGCTCGGTCGCGAGTTTGATGTGCCGCTGCCAATTGCATCGCTTGTTGAGCAATTGAACCAGAGTGCACGAGATGAATTTGGTGGTTCTGCAGGTTCGCCAATGGTTGCAAAACTCATCGAGCATGCGTGTGCAACAGCGTTACGGGCTCCAGGCTTTCCTATCAACCTTGAGGAGTATTTGCAATCGATGCCTCGCGCAGAACGGCTTGCAAACCCAATTTTGTAATTTCGTCATCGCTACGAGTAGCGATGACGAAAAAGCAACCAGTGGAGCTGGGGGGAATCGAACCCCCGTCCATCAGCCGTTGAACGCCCGTGATACGACCATTCCCAACATTGTTGCTACGCAGCAACACCGGCGGGTCGATTGGTTAATGCCGAAGCACTAACCCGCGGAACGTCTTTCCGTTCGGTCACTGGTCTTTCCCAACGCCATTGGTCTTTCCCAACGTCATTCCCCGCTTCTGTTGCCGGGCTGCGGTGAATTGGCCCCGTGCGACCTTGCGGCTCACGGTTGCTCTCTACCCCCTAATTAGGCGGCGAGAGCGAACTGCTTGTTGGCAGTTGTTTTTTTGCCCCGTTTTACGAGTCTGAGCAACTCGGGTCGCACGATCGCACATCGACACTGACGTCGAAACCTGTCAGCCCCATTGCACTTTCGTAACACCTCCAGTGTACGGCGGGGTGTGCGATGTTTCGTTGGCTACATCTGTTGAGATTGTTTGCGATTGCGGCCAGCCTCGCGACGCATCTCAAGTTCGGACTCTTTCTTGGCAATTGCCTGGCGGCGATCGGCTTTTTGTCGGCCCTTGGCCAACGCAATATCCACCTTGACTCTGCCCTTGCTAAACCGAACTTCAAGCGGCACCGCGGTGAGGCGTTCCTTTGCCATACGGTCTTTCATTCGACGAATCTGTTCCGAGTGGAGGAGAAGTTTGCGGCGACGCATTGGGTCGTGCGCGCCGACTCCAACCGCGAATGAGTAGGGGGCAATGTGCATGCCATCGAGCCACATTTCGCTGCCAATGACGTGGGCATAAGCATCGGCCAATTGCACCTGGCCCGACCGAACGCTCTTCACCTCGCTACCGAGCAGCACAATGCCGGCCTCAACCACATCCAAAATGGTGTAGTCGTGCCGTGCCTTACGATTGCTCGCAATGAGCTTCTCGTTCTCGTCGCTTTTTTTCTCGGCCATATCGTTCTTTTCAGTGTACGGGTAGCCTGAAATGACGATGTCCGAGTCAGCAACCCCATCGCTCAACGTGCCTCAGTCGGTGCTCGATGCAATAGGCAAGCATGCAATTGCGTGCTACCCAGAAGAGGCGTGCGGGCTATTGGTTGGTGCAGGCGCAACAAACACGGTGCTCGAGTTTCATGCAACGGAAAACGTCGCGCGCTCTGCCCGGGTGTACACCATCAACCCGAAGCAGCACATGGTGATCGATCGCGACGCTGAAGACCGAGGGCTAGAAGTGGTGGGTGTCGTGCACAGTCACACGCATACCGAGGCGTACCCAAGCTCAACCGATGTTGCCCAGGCGCCAGACCCAACGTGGCACTACATGATCGTCACTTTGAAGCGTGGGGTGCCCGAGCCCCGCAATTTCCGCATTATTAATGGGGTAATCACTGAAACCCCGATTAACTCGCACAACTGACCATTGGCTCTAGCCCGGGGCTAGAATTATGACCAATGCAGTCAACAATCTTTGGTTCGCGAATGATGATCAATGAGAGCGTCCTCGACCTCATTGGCAATACCCCCATTGTTGACGTCAGCAACTTGTCTCCTAATCCTCGAGTGCGATTGATCGCAAAACTTGAGGGGCAAAACCCATTTGGTTCTGTGAAAGATCGCATTGCCAAATCAATGATCGATCAGGCAATTGCCGACGGATCGTTGAAGCCAGGGCAACGCATTATGGAGCCATCTTCGGGCAATACAGGAATTGCACTTGCTGCAATTGCTGCGGTGAAGGGAAACCCGATCACCATTTTGATGCCGGAAAGCGTTTCGATCGAGCGCCGCCAAATGTTGCAAGTGTTTGGAGCCGAAATCATTTTGACTCCTGGCGGAGAAGGGTCGAACGGCGCAGTGAAGCGCGCAGAAGCCTTGGCAAAAGAGCATCCAGAGTGGTGTTTCATGCACCAATACCAAAACGATGCAAACCCGATGGCGCACTACAACACCACTGGCCCAGAAATTTGGCGTGATGTTCCGGAAATCACGCACTTTGTTGCCGGCCTCGGTACCAGCGGAACACTCATGGGTGTTGGTCGTTACCTCAAGGAACAAAACTCGGCAGTCAAGTTGATTGCAGTCGAGCCGCCGCTTGGCGAGCGCGTTGAAGGTTTGCGCAATTTGGACGAGGGCTACATTCCGCCAATTTTTGGAAACTGGGACGGCGCCAAGTTGCTCGACCGCAAGCGCGTGGTTCGTCCGCGCGAAAGCATCGAAATGACTCGTCGCCTAGTGCAAGAGTGCGGTATCTTCGCCGGCATCTCGTCAGGTGCTTCGCTTGCTGGCGCAATCAAGGTTGCTTCCGAAATTGAAGAGGGAACCATCGTGTTCATCGTCTGTGATGGCGGATGGAAATATCTCTCGACGGGCGCTTACACCGATGATCTTGATGCAGCAGAAGCGGCTGCCGAGAAAATCATTTATTTCTAGTTGTTAGCCACCAACAACTAATACAACAAGACCAAGCAACACGATTGCCGCAGAGGCAATTCGCTTCTTGTGGTCTCCTTCGTCAAGCATTTTCCAACCTGCGAATGCAGCGATCACGACGCTCGATTCACGCAGCGAGGCAACGTAACCAACAGGTGCGTGCCGATAGGCGATCATGACCAGGGTGTAGGCGACAGTCGAGAAAACTCCTGCAGCCCCCATCGTCTTCCAATGCTGTCGCAGCGTGGGGATCATCATTTTTCTGCTGTTGATTGCGGTAAAGAGTGAGACAAACACTGCGGCTGCAATATTGAGTGCAAGCGCATACGCAACCGGTTGCGACTGTCGCGTGCCGTGGCCGTCAACCACGGAGTAGATGGCAATAGTTGAAGCGACAGCGATGGCTGCACCAACAACATGCCACGAGCCGCTCTTCGCTAATACGAAAAGCCCGAGTACGGCAATCAAAATTCCGATCGTGGAAGCAATACTCAGAGTGTCGTTGAGGAAAAGAACACCACCTGCAGCGGCGGCAAGTGCGCCTGCGCCACGAACGATGGGGTATGACATTGAAAAATCACCGCGGTCGTACGCTCGAGAAAGCAACATCAAGTAGGGCACGTGTGTGGCGCCACTGATGAGTGCCCATTTCCAGGCAATATCAGGCATCGAAGTTGAAAGTGTCCAGACCAAGAGCGCCACCGCGCTCAGTGCTCCACCAATCGTGAATTGGCCCCACAGTGCCAGTCTTCGATCGGTGCTCTGTTTGACGATGAGATTCCAAGAAGCATGCAGTACTGCCGCCAATAGAGCAAGCACGGTTGCGAGAAGCACTCTGGAAGGTTAGGTCACTGGCGTAAAGTGGAAGCCGATGCCATCTATGAGCGACAGACCAATTGGCATGTTTGATTCTGGGTTTGGTGGCCTGACCGTTGCGAGAGCGGTAATCGACCTCTTGCCAAACGAGCACCTTGTGTACATCGGAGACACTGGGCGCTACCCGTATGGCAATAAGCCCGCCGACGAAGTGCGCGAATACGCGCGAGAACTTGCGTGGAGCCTTGTCAACGACTTTGACGCAAAACTTATTGTCGTTGCGTGCAATACCGCTGCGTCTGTTGCGCTCGAACAGCTTGCTTCAGAGTTGCCAGTGCCCGTGGTGGGCGTTATCGAGCCGGGTGCTCGCGCACTCGTGCGTGTAACGCACAACAACAAAGTTGGCGTGATTGGAACAGTAGGCACTATTTCTTCCGGTGCCTACGTGCAAGCGGTGCGACAAACCAAAGCCAATGTCGTGCTTACCTCTGCTGCTTGCCCCGGCTTCGTCGAGTTTGTAGAACGAGATCAAACCACAGGAGACGAAGTGACGGTGCTTGCCGAACGTTTGTTGGCACCCGTGCGCAACGCGGGCGTCGACTCGTTGTTGTTGGGCTGCACCCACTATCCCTACCTTTCTCGTGTAATCGGCGAAGTGATGGGCCCGGAAGTGGTGTTGGTGAGTAGCGCAGACGAAACGGCTTTCGCCGTACGCGACATTTTGCTGCAACAGTCGATTCAGCGTGAGGAACCGCAAGGCGAGCATCGGTTTTTGTCATCTGGAGATATCGCATGGTTCGCACAGTTGGGGCGCCGTTTGCTCGGCCCCGAACTAGAACGAGCCGACTATTGGTCTACTAATACAGGGAGATAAACATGGCACGATTTGATGGACGTCAACACAATGAACTTCGTCCGCTGAGTTTTCAGCGCGACTTCACTGAAATGTCGGCAGGCTCGGTGCTTGTTTCATTCGGCAAGACGCGTGTGCTGTGCACCGCCTCTGTCGACGAGGACGTTCCCAGGTGGATGAAGGGAAGCGGAAAGGGTTGGGTAACAGCCGAGTACTCCATGCTTCCTGGTTCGTCGCCAGAGCGAGTAGACCGCGAGGCAGCAAAAGGTAAACAGTCTGGCCGCACCGTTGAAATTCAACGTTTAATCGGTAGGGCATTGCGCTCATCATGCGACATGAAGCTGTTGGGCGAGCGCCAAATCTTGATCGACTGTGATGTGCTTCAGGCCGACGGCGGTACGCGCACGGCAAGTATTTGTGGTGCGTACCTCGCATTGCACGACGCAATTACTCGAGTGCAACAAAATGGCGGTCTCTCAACTAATCCGTTGCACTCGTTGTGTGCGGCAATCAGCGTTGGCATTCACAACGGCACGCCCGTTATCGACTTGCCATACGAAGAAGATTCGAAGGCCGAAGTAGATATGAACGTGGTGATGCTGCAACCAATTGGCGGTGGGGAAGCAACGTTCGTAGAGGTGCAAGGAACTGCTGAAGGCAAGGCTTTTTCACGAAGCGAACTTGATTCGCTACTGGGGTTGGCTTCCGATGGAATCTCGCAGATTTTTTCGATGCAACGTGATGTAATTGCGGTTGCTCCAACCCCACGTTCTCTCGGCCGATAAACATGTTGCGCGTTGCATGCGCTTCAGCTAACCCACACAAGGTTGCAGAGATATTCGATCTCATGGGCGGCATTATCCACTTGCAGCCACGCCCGAAAGGCCTTGCTGATGTTGTTGAAGACGCAGACACACTCGTTGGCAACGCCCGATTAAAAGCAATAGCGGTTTGTGCTGCAACGGGCATGCCGGCGCTCGCCGACGATACGGGTTTGGAAGTGGATGCTCTCGATGGGGCGCCAGGCGTGCGAACCGCGCGGTTTGCCGGCGAGCATGCAACAGATGCCGACAATAGGAAAAAAATGTTGCGAGAAATATCAGGCAAAGAACGCACATGCAGATTTCGAACCGTTGCATTGTTGCGGTTTCCCGACGGCAGGGAACTGATTGCAGAGGGTGTCTGCGAGGGAACGCTTTCGCTAGAGGAAATTGGTGAAAGAGGTTTCGGCTACGACCCGTTGTTCATTGCAACAGACGGGGACGGGCGCACGTTTGCTCAAATGTCGGTGGAAGAAAAACACGCACTTTCACACAGAGGAAAGGCATTCCGCGCTCTCGCGGAAATGTTGTAGTTGGCTACCAGCCGCGTAAGTCAATTTCCCAACGCTCAACGATTGCATCGCCACTAGTTATCCAGGCAACATCGTGCATGGCAACGGTCGGGTCGATGTGGGCGGGGGTAACGCGAATTCTTGTTCCAACTTTCGGAGGCTCGCCGTCATTGGGTGAAAAAGTGGTGTGCTCGTCGGAGCAGAACCACACCGCGTGGCCATCAATTGTTGGATTGCCGTGATCCATGCCGAGCGACTTCAAACCAACATCGATTACTGCCCACTTGGCCGACGAAGAGATAACTGTGCCAACAACCCATGCGGCTTGATTGAACGGCGAACTTAGTTGTGCGTATTGAGTATCCATCAATGAGTATGAACCGGCTTGGATCTCGGTGACTCCGGTGTTGGCGTGCATGTTGTACGTGCCTGTGCCGCCGGCAGAAATAATGTCTCCGCCAACGTCTCTTGCAGCGTCACGGAGTAGCGCCATGCATGCTTCTACTTTTTCTAATTTTTCACTTTCCGTAGTCACCATCATCAGGTGCCCTTCGTAGCCCATTACGCCACGAACGATTAAGCCAAGCGCGCGGGCTTTGTCGGCAAGGGCGCCAGCATGCTGTGGCGCAATTCCGCAACGAGGCAACCCAACGTTGACATCAATCATCACATGATTGATTCCTGCGCGGTGTGCGGCTTGCAGGGTTTCGTCGGAGTCGATTGCGACGGTGATCATTGCGCTGTCTTGCAGCGCGGCCATGGATGCCAAACGATCATGATCAACCGTTTCGTTTGCAAGTAACAAATCTTGTCCAAGCCCGGCTTGCGCCATCCCCACCATTTCGCGCGGCGTTGCGCAAGTAAATGATGTGTGTCCAACGCGAACTTGTTCGCGTGCAAGCGATGTGCATTTGGTCGCCTTCATGTGTGGGCGAAGTCGAGTGCCCGGTATCAGGCTGGCCATCTTCTGGACGTTGCCTCGCAGCAGGTCTAGGTCGAAGACGAGTGCAGGGGTCTGTAGATCGCTAATGGTGTTTGGCGAAGAACCCATGGTGCCGACGGAGAGACTCGAACTCTCACTGACAGCATCCTAAGTGCTGTGCCTCTGCCATTGGGCTACGTCGGCTAATGACCATCAGGGTAGTGGTATTGCCTCCAAACTTGACAGAATGTAAAGCGTGAACCCAACAGCTACCGCCTCTCAAGACATTCAAGCGCTCCAAAGTCAGCTCGGCTTAGCCGACACGATCGTTGATGAGGGGGCTCTGGCGGAGAGCATTCGTAAATGTGCGGCAAACAATGTGGTGTTGCCCACGTTTGCTCAACTTGCCAACCCGGCGCTCATTGCAAAAGACGTGGCGAATGGGGTGGACAAAAACTCTCCCGACGCTCGCAACTTGTTTCGAGTGCATTGGTTTAACGATTTGGCCGGCAACCGAGTCGACGTGCCCGATCACGTAGTTCTTCCAAAATCTCTCACCGGAGTCGACAGCCCAATCATCGTCATGTTCGGAGATCGTTTCCCAATGATCACCGCGCACAAAGTTTTGGCGGCGTATTCGTGCCTCGCGCCACGCGTGATCACCGGCCAATTCAACCCAACAGCGCAACGCGCAGTGTGGCCTTCAACTGGCAACTATGCGCGCGGTGGCGTGGCCATCAGCAAAATCATGGGCGCACGCGGCGTTGCCGTATTGCCGGCTGGAATGTCGCAAGAACGTTTTGATTGGCTCGACAAGTGGACGAGCGATCCGAGCGACATCATTCGCACACCAGGAACAGAAAGCAATGTGAAAGAAATTTATGACGCTTGCAATGAAATGCAAAAAGACGTCAAGAATTTCATTTTCAATCAGTTCTGCGAGTTTGGCAATTACCTCGGTCACTACGAGGTAACAGGCACTGCGCTGTCGTCCGTGTACGAGCATGTTGCAAAAACCAGCAACAATCCGAACATGCGACTTGCTGCATTTACGTCTGCCACTGGCTCGGCAGGAACTATTGGCGCAGGCGACAGCCTGAAAGATAGGTACGGGACGAAGATCGTTGCAGTGGAGGCGCTCGAATGCCCAACCATGCTCGAGAACGGTTTTGGTGAACACAACATTCAGGGCATCGGCGACAAGCACATTCCGCTCATTCACAACGTCATGAACACCGACGTGGTGGCTGCGGTTTCCGATCGTGCCACCGACGAACTGGACGTGTTGTTTAACACGAAAGCCGGTCGCGATTATTTGGTGCAACGCAAACATGTTCCGCAGCACGTTGTCGACACCTTGCCGCACTTCGGGTTTTCGTCAATCTGCAACACGATCGCCGCAATCAAAACGGCCAAGTTGCTTAATCTTGGGCCGGACGACGCACTGATCACCATTGCAACCGATGGCGCCGACTTGTACCCGAGCGAGCGCGTGAAGACAATGGCGCGTCGATTCAACAACTCATTTGGAGAAGTTGAGGCAGCAGAAGTGTTTGCCGAGCATTTGGGCACGGTGCAGACCGACAGCATGATTGATTGCAGCGCTCAGGATCGCAACCGAATTTTCAATCTCGGCTATTACACCTGGGTCGAGCAGCAGGGCACACCGCTTTCGGTATTCGAGGCGCGTCGCTCGCAGTCTTTCTGGCGCAATTTGCGTTCGCACGTTCCAGTGTGGGACGCGATGATTGCCGAGTTCAATGAACGCGTTGCTCGGGCGAAGTAGCTTGCGTTTCGCATGACCATTGTTTCTGTTGGTAAGGAAATGTGGAAATGCGCGGCATGCGGCGAGCAAGTTTCGGTAACCGAGCCGTTGTCGTGGCGTTGCCCTCGCTCGAAGGAAGACGACCGGCATCACGTGCTTTTACTCGAGCAACCTTTGGCTCCGCTGCGGGGTACAGGCGAGGCAAACCCGTTTCTTGCGTTCCGCAAGTATTTGGCTTGGGACTCCTTTGCACAGTCGCTTGGGCTGAGCGATGCCGATCGTGTGTCGATTATTGAAACATCAGACGCCGCAATTGCTTCGGTGGATGGCACTGGATTCCACACCACACCGTTCGGGCGTAACGATGCGTTGTCCGACGCACTTGGGTTCAATGCAAACGGCGGCGTGTGGATAAAAGACGAGACAGAAAGTGTTGGCGGTTCACATAAGGCACGCCACATCTACACCGAGTTGTTGCACCTGCTTGCACTAGAGCGATCGGGTCATGCGCCTTGGGTCGAGCGCCCGCCGCTGGCCATTGCCTCATGTGGCAATGCAGCATTCGCTGCGTCAACGCTTGCGCACTCTGTGCAATGGCCCATCAAAGTATTTGTGCCCGATCTTGTTGCAACTGAACTGACCGACTTGCTGCAATCGGTGAACGCAGAAATAGTTCGCTGCCCACGTTTATCAACCGACCCGCCGGGCGACCCAACGGTGCATCGATTCCGCGAAGCCGTGAAGTCTGGCGCAATCCCATTCGGTGTGCAGGGCACCGAGAACGCATGGTGTTTAGACGGTGGTCGCACTATTGGTTGGGAAATTGCCGACGCACAGGAACGCGAGAGCGGCCCACCACTCGACAGGCTGTTTGTGCAAGTTGGCGGCGGAGCGTTTGCTGCCTGTCTGGCGACTGGTGTTTATGCGGGTGGTTTACGCCCGGCGCTTCATGCTGTACAAACCGCTGGCTGCGCACCTTTGCAACGTGCATGGGAAAACGCAGGTGCCGGAGGCGGCACGCGCAACGCGGGTGGTCGATGGTCCGAATGTATGTGGCCCTGGGAAAACGTGCAGTCTTCGCTTGCCGACGGAATTCTTGATGATGAGACATACGACTGGGTTGGCGTGTGCAACGCAATGGCAGATAGTGGGGGCTCGCCGATCGTGTGCTCGGAACAGCACATTGTCGACGCTTACGCACTTGCTCACAAAGTGACCACCATCAATGTCAGCCCAACTGGCTCGGCCGGGCTTGCCGGAGTGTTGGCGATGCGGCCGAATATTGCAGATGACGAGCGAGTGGTCGTTGTCTTCAGCGGGGTGCGGCGGCAATTTATGCCACTCCCAAAGTGATTCCCATCACGGCATGGCCAACAAATCGGGTAGTAGCCTGACCGCATGACGTTTGATCCAGCAATGACGAATCTGCACGTGCCCGCAGTCAATCTTGAAGGTGGCGCCGAATCACAGAGCAATATTTTCTTGCGCCTCTTGAAGAGCCGCGTGATCATGTTGGGAAGCGATGTCAATGATGACGTTGCAAACCAGATTTGTGCGCAGCTGTTGTTTTTGGAAGGCGAAGATCCGAAGTCGGATGTGTGGCTATATATCAATAGCCCCGGCGGGTCGATCACTGCAGGAATGGCAATTTACGACACGATGCAATTCATTAGTTGCGACGTTGCAACGGTGTGTCTCGGATTGGCAGCTTCCATGGGTCAGTTCTTGCTCACAGCGGGCACTGCGGGCAAGCGCTACACGCTGCCTAACGCTCGCATCATGATGCATCAACCGCTTGCAGGTTTGCGTGGCCAGGCTTCCGACATCGCGATTCAAGCAGAACAACTCGCATTTACGAAGCACCGCATGGCAGAACTCACCGCGTTCCACTCGGGGCAAAAGATCGAACAGATTCAGGCCGACTCCGAGCGCGACCGTTGGTTCACGCCCGCTCTGGCCAAAGAATATGGTCTCGTCGACAAAGTGATTGTGAAGCGCGGCGAAATTCGCTGATTGCGCTACGGCGCACTCGGCGCAATGCCGAGAGATAAATCAACTCCGCACGTAGCAAGCACCCAGGCAGAAGACGCGAGCGCGTCTTTCTCGCTGGAATATGTCAGTTCCACCAAAGCTTGAACGCTTTCAGGGTCGGCAGCATCAACATCGCGAGCGGCGCGCATTAGCGCGGTAAGTGAGTTGAACTCCTTTTCAATTTCCAGTGGGGCAACGTCGAGCAGTCTTTCGTAGCGCTTCACTGCATCCGAGATTTGTTCGTCGGTTGCGGGGAGATCGGCAATTTCGGGAAGTTCATCTGCAAGTTGTCGACAGAAGTTTGTTGCAGTTCGGGCAGGGGAGGAACAAGCGCCAACGAGCACAATGCATGCCGTGGCGCCGGCAATTCGTAAAAGTTGTTGCTGCCAGGCCATTCCTCCATTCTCTCAGGAATGAGCAGGCGGATGGTGGGATTGCTGGTACTTCCATTTGTTCAACCTGCCGTACACATCATCGTTATGGCATTTGCTTCAGTTCGTTCAGCAACATTGTTTGGGGTGCAAGGCTGCCCTGTTGATATTGAAATTCATGTTGGCATGGGGTTGCCTGGTTTCACCATTGTCGGCCAACCAGATGAAGCGTGCCGCGAATCTCGCGATCGTGTTCGTGCTGCATTGTTATCGTGCGATCTTCCGTGGCCCAATAAGCGCATCACTGTCAATTTGGCAACAGCAGTGCACGAGCGCAAAGGAGGAGCGGGTCTTGATGCAGCGATTGCCATTGGCTTGCTGGTGGTGCAAGAGGTGATTCCTGCCGAAGCCATTGCGCATTTGGCTTTCGTCGCAGAACTTGGGTTAGACGGCACGTTGCGCAATGTTGCCGGCATTGTCCCACTCGTCGCATCAATTACCGATCGCGCAGTTGTTGTGTCCCGACAATGCGAGCACGAGGCGCGCATTGCCACGCGAAATGATGTTGTTGCCGTGTCGACACTTGCCGAATTGGTGCAATGTATTTCGGGGGAGCAGCAATGGGTGCGCAATACATCAACGCCTCTAGTTGTCGCAGTTGCCGACGAACCCGACATGTGCGATGTGCGCGGCCAGATGGCTGCTCGTCAGGCTCTCGAAATTGCCGCAGCGGGTGCGCATCACTTGTTGTTTGTTGGCCCACCCGGTGCCGGCAAGTCGATGCTTGCCAAACGACTTCCGGGTATTTTGCCTCCGCTGGAAGCGCAGGATGCGGTGACGACCACCATCGTGCATTCCGCTGCACACGAAAAATTGCCACCGAACGGCATTGTTATTACTCCGCCGTTTCGGGCTCCGCATCACTCCACTTCGCTCGTTGCAATGGTTGGAGGCGGAAGCGCTGCTATGCGCCCTGGCGAAATCTCGATGGCTACAAATGGTGTTTTGTTTTTAGACGAACTTGGCGAATTTGCGCCAACAGTGTTGGACGCGTTGCGACAACCGTTGGAAGATGGGGTGGTGCGCCTTGCTCGGGCAAAGTCATCGGTCACCATGCCGGCCAAATTTTTGTTGGTTGCAGCAACCAACCCATGTCCGTGTGGCGAAGGTGCGCCGGGTGTATGTGTGTGCGATGAGCGAGCTAAACAGCGGTACTTAAAACGTTTCTCTGGCCCGTTGCTAGATCGTTTCGATTTGCGTGTTGCTGTAATGCGGCCGCAAGCCGATGAAATGTTGTCTACAACTCTTTCAGAGTCGTCGTCGCTTATTGCTAAACGTGTAGCACTTGCACGTTCGGTTGCAATCGAAAGAAATGCGTGTTTGAACTCGGCATTGAACGCCGAGTTACTCGAGGCATTTGCTCCTTTATCAAATGAAGCAAAGGCACTGCTCCGCCATCAACTTGAGCGTGGTCGGTTGTCGGGCAGGGGTTATCACCGAGTGAGGCGCGTCGCAAGAACCATTGCCGATTTGCGCGGTGACATTGGCCAGATCGAGGAGGCTCACATTGCCGCGGCACTTGCATTGCGGGTTGGTGTGCACCCACAATTCACCGGAGATCGCACATGACCACAACCGAAATCGCTGGCACGAACCTGCATCTCGACGACGAATGCATCTTTGCTGCTGCACTGTGTGCATTGCCCAAAATGGCTCCAAAGCGTCTCAAGCAATTGCTCGCTCATGGTTTGCCAAGCAGTGTGTGGAATGACGTACGCAACGAAGCACCCGGGGCCGACCACATCGAACGTACGGCCAAGAAAATGCAAACGGCGAACATGGGGGCAACGTTCATCGGTCATCATTCGTATCCGCAGTTGTTGCTCGACGACGCCACATCGCCAGCGGTGTTGTTTTGGCAAGGAAGTTTGGCTGCACTCAATCAGCGGCGAATCGGAATTGTTGGCACCCGGGCCGCAACTGCGGCAGGCCGATACATGGCTTCACATTTAGCGTTTGATTTGGCCGAACATGGTGTTTCCACCGTCTCGGGGCTTGCCCGCGGTATCGATGCGTGGGCACACAAAGGTGTTTTCACTGCGTGCGAGCGTGGGGTCGCACGTCCGCAACGGCGTTCTCAATCTGTTGCAGCAATCGGCCTCCCCATTGGCGTGGTTGCATCCGGTCTCGACGTCGTCTATCCACGCGAAAATGCAGATCTATGGAAGTTCGTGGGAGAGCAAGGTTTGCTGCTGAGCGAGTCACCACCTGGCACGATGCCCGAGGCTTTTCGATTCCCCATGCGTAATCGCATACTTGCGGCACTCAGCGAGGTGCTTGTTGTCGTCGAATCAAGAACAAGTGGTGGTTCGATGATCACTGTTGAAGAGGCACAAAAACGCGACATCACTGTGATGGCGGTTCCGGGTTCGCCACGCAACACGTCATCGGCCGGAACCAACCTGCTCCTGCAACAAGGTTGCGCTCCAGTTGTTGATGTGCAAGATGTTTTGGTCGCGCTTGGCCTCGACAGTCGCGGCCGTCATCCCCGAGTATTCGATGTTCGGCGGCATCCCAATGCCCACGACGTGGCAGTGCTCAATGCAATGTGTGGTGAGGCGCTCACGCTCGATCAGGTATTAATGCGCACCCAAGGAGACTTGGTCGCAACCGCGCTTGCGCTTGGTCGATTGGAATCTGATGGCTGGGTAGTAAACAACTCGGGATGGTGGGAGGTGCTCGGTGCGCTTCCCGCGGCAGGGTACGGTGAAAGAAGCCGCTAATTATTGAGCGCGGCCGTTGGAGAAGAGCCAAATGGAAACCGATGCGTGGCGAATTCAGCAATTCGGCGTCTCGCTAACTGCTGCATCTCCTCACACCGTCTCGGCCTATCTCAGCGATGTCAATTTGTTTATCGAATGGGTGGGCCGACAAAGCATTGTCACTCCGGATGTAGTAACCAAAGACGTAGTCCGGCAGTACATCGGTTTTCTCACCACGATGAAGATGGCTAAGCGGACAACGGGTCGCAAGCTTGCTGCGTTGCGCAGGTACTTCGGGTGGTTGGCAAGAAACCAACAAATTTCGGTCGACCCGACAATTGGTGTGCGCACCCCAAGCGACACTGGTCGTCTGCCAAAGGTTCTTACCAATGAACAACTCGGCGCGTTGCTCCATACTGACGACACTGATCAACCAGATTGGAAAATTGCTCGCGATACAGCGGTCATCGAACTGTTGTACGGAAGCGGCCTTCGTGTGAGCGAACTCTGTTCCCTTGATATCGACAGCATTAACGTCAAGCAACTTGCCGTTTCTGTCATGGGTAAGGGTGGCAAGGAGCGACGTGTGCCTGTGGGCGAGCCGTCGCTCGTTGCATTGAAACAGTGGGTGGCGTTGCGGTCGGAAGTGGTTACCAATGCGTCGACCGTTGCGCTGTTCGTCAATTCGCGTGGCACTCGGCTGGGAACCCGCGATGTACGACGCATCATCGACGCGCGGTCTCTCGCGCCCACGCATCCGCATGCATTACGCCACACGTATGCCACTCATTTGCTGGACAACGGCGCCGACCTACGCGCGGTGCAGGAACTGCTTGGCCACGCCGATGTGGCAACAACTCAGCGATATACGCATGTCAGCAAAGAGCGCCTGAAGTCGGCCTATGGGACGTCTCATCCACGGGCCTGATTCAGAGGGCATAATAAGCAGGCATGAATGCTCTGCCAGTTCGCCTGACAATTGACAAGGCGTGGCAGCAGTGGCACGAGGATAAAGACCCGATCGCTCGAGAGTGGCTGGTGGTGCACTACGCATCGCTCATCAAGTTCGTGGCCGGTCGTCTTGCCGCGGGTTTGCCAAAGCGTGTGGACACCGGCGATCTCATTTCCGCCGGCGTGTTTGGGCTGATGAATGCGATAGATCGTTTCGATCCACTGCAGGGCTTCACGTTTGAAACGTATGCCGTTCCGCGAATCAGGGGAGCAATACTCGACAGTCTGCGCGCGCTTGATTGGGTTCCGCGCTCAGTTCGTTCTCACTCTCGCGCAATTGAAACAGCCATTGCCGAACTGGAGCATTCGCTGCAACGCGCACCGAGTGATGAAGAAATTGCCGCAAAGCTTGAGATCAGCGATGAAGAGTTTCAGAAACGTTTGGCCAATATCGCGGCCAGTTCGGTTGGTCCACTAGACCACATAGTCGCCGACAGCACACCGACAAGTACACATTCGGATATGCACAAAGCAACAAGCCCCGATGCGGTTGTCGAAGCAGAAGAATTGCGCAAAGTGATGCGCCAGGAAATAAAAAAGCTTCCCGATCGTGAGCGAACTGTGTTGGTGTTGTACTACGAGGAAAACCTCACACTGGGCGAAATTGGGGAAGTGCTTGGCGTAACCGAGAGTCGGGTTTCTCAGATACATACCAAGGCAGTGTTGCAGTTGCGTTCGCGCATGCATCTTGCCGATGTTGTCTAATCGTTTTTCACTCAATTTCCCGCCGTGGTTGATATTGGCGGTGTGTTTGGTATTTGCTCAAACTCCTCAGGCATGCTCGCTCTCGCTGCCAACGCATCTCGAAGTAATTGACGATTTTCGCGCACCGAATTGTGTCTGGTGCGAAGGTAACAGGGGCATCGAATACCGGCCGAGCCCCGGCGGTTCGGTTGCTTCGGTTGTCGACGGAGTGGTCAGTTTCGTTGGCATGGTTGCCAACACCATGTATGTAGTGGTGCGCACAGAAGGCGGTCTGTTGGTTACCCATGGCCGGTTGCGTTCGGCACAGGTGGCATTGGGCGAGTCGGTTCTGGTCGGTCAGGGCCTGGGCACTGCCGGAACGACCCTGTATATAGGTGTTCGTAGGGGTAGCAACTACCTCAACCCGTCAACCTGCACTCGGCGGGTGCGGGCGGTGTTGCTCTAGAGCCCTGCCGATACACTCACAGCGGTCACAAATCCGTGTCCAGCAATGAAAATATGTGAGTCCCACCCTGTGGTCGCTTCGGCGCAAGGGCCTCATGTTCGTTAACCACAGGAGAGGAGAGAGTTATGTCAATCGTCAGCATGCGCCAAATGCTTGAAGCAGGCGTTCACTTCGGTCACCAGACCCATCGCTGGAACCCACGAATGAAGCGTTTCATTTTTGGAGAGCGAAACGGTATCTACATCATCGATCTCGAGCAAACGCTCGATCGCGTAGAGACGTCATACAAGTTTGTTCGCGACATGGTTGCAAACGGTGGAAGCATTTTGTTCATCGGCACCAAGAAGCAAGCGCAAGATCCAATCAAGTTCTTCGCTGAGAAGTGCGGAATGCCGTACATCAACGAGCGTTGGTTGGGCGGCATGCTCACCAACTTCGACACCATTGCCAAGCGTGTAAGCAAAATGCAGGACTACGAGCGCATGCGCGACACTGGCGAGTTTGAATTGATGCCAAAGAAGGAAGCATTGCTCATTTCTCGCGAGCTCGAAAAATTGCAGAAGAACTTGTCGGGCATTCGCAACATGTCCCGCCTCCCAACGGCAGTTTTCATTCTTGACACCGTGAAGGAAAGCATTGCTGTTACCGAAGCCAACAAGCTCGGGCTTCCAGTCATTGCTGTCGTCGACACCAACGTCAACCCAGACCTCATCACCTACCCAATTCCTGGCAACGATGACGCCATCAGGGCCAACGAATTGATGTGCCGCATGATTTGCGAAGCAGTGACTGAAGGTCGCTTCATCGCAGAAAAGACAACCGGCCGCGCATCGGCTCCATCTTCGGCACCTGCAGCACCCGTGGCTCGCAACGCTGCAGAACAAGCCGAGTTTGAGCTTCAGCAAGAAGCCGCACGCAAGGCCGCTACAGAAGCACAAGCCGCCCGCGATGCACGCGTTGCATCGGCTGGCGAAGCAACCCCGGAGGCGTAAGCAACATGTCGTTCACAGCAAAAGATGTTCAGGCACTACGCCAATCAAGTGGCGCAGGAATGATGGATTGCAAAAAAGCTCTTGAAGAAAACGGTGGCGACATCGAGGCCGCCAAGCAGTGGTTGCGCGAGAAGGGCTTGGCCGCAAGTGCCAAGCGTGACGACCGCGACAGTGCGCAGGGCATTGTTGCCTTGCAGATCAAGGGCAATGTTGGTGCAATCGTCAAACTGAAGTGCGAAACCGACTTTGTTGCTGCAAGCGAGCACTTTCTTGCCGAGTCAACAGCGCTAGTCGAGCTCGTCATTGCTAAGGGTGAGGCCGCAGTTGCCGAACGCTCCGCACAACTTGAAGACTTGAAGATTCTGTTGAAGGAAAAAATCGAACTCGGAGACATCGTGCGGTTCGAAGCCGCTAGTGGCAACGTGCTCGATTCCTACATTCACATCCAGGGTGGACGTGGCGTCAACGGTGTTCTTGTTGAAATGAGTGGTGCAACGCAGGAGCTCGCACACGACATCGCCGTTCACATCGCCTTTGCACGGCCAAAGTATTTGCAAAAGTCCGATGTCCCAGAGTCGGTAATCGCAGCCGAGCGGGCAACGCTCGAAACGGTTACCCGCAACGAGGGCAAGCCAGAAGCCGCCATCGGCAAGATCGTGGATGGCCGAGTGCAGGGCTTTTTCAAGGACATTGCATTGCTCGAGCAGCCATATGCCAAGGACGACAAGCAATCCGTTGCCCAAATCATTGGCAAGGCAACCATCGTTCGCTTCTCGCAAGTCGAAATCGGTTAGGTTCAACGCTTAGATATGTCATCCAAAGTCAACCCGCAGGCGCGCTGGAGTCGCATCGTCCTGAAGTTGTCTGGTGAAGCGTTGGCAGAAAAAACTGGATTTGGTCTCGACAGCGACGTGCTGCATCAAGTTGCTACCGAGCTTTTTGAAACACGTCAAGAGCTTGGTGTCGACATTGCTGTTGTAGTCGGCGGAGGCAACTTCTGGCGCGGATTGAAGGGTGCAGGGCAGGGCATGGATCAGGCGCAAGCCGACTACATGGGAATGCTCGCAACCGTGATGAACGCTCTGGCATTCCAAGACGCGCTCGAACGAGTTGGGCAGTCTTCGCGTGTGATGTCCGCAGTAGAGATGCCGAAAGTCGCCGAGCCATATATTCGTCGCCGCGCAGAACGCCACCTAGAAAAAGGACGCGTTGTTATTTTGGCCGGTGGCACAGGCAATCCATTTTTCACCACCGATACCGCCGCGGCTTTGCGTGCTGCAGAGATTTCGGCGCAAGCCATTTTGAAGGGAACGCACTCTGGTGTCGATGGTGTGTACACCGCCGACCCGAAACTCGACCCGACAGCCACCAAGTACACGCACATTTCTCATCTTGATGTGATCAATAAGGGCCTCAAAGTCATGGACTCCACGGCAATCACCTTTTGCCGAGACAACAACTTGCCAATCGTTGTGTTCAACCTGCTCGAGCGTGGAAACGTCAAGTCCATACTCAGGGGCAACGAAATAGGTACGCTGGTTGGGTGATTGAAGAGACCCTGCTAGAGGCCATGGATAAAATGGCCAAAGCGTTAGAGCATGTTCAGGGCCAGTTCCTCGGTGTTCGCACCGGTCGGGCCAATTCCTCCTTGGTAGACAAACTGCCTGTTGATTACTACGGGTCAGTGGTTCCTTTGCAGCAACTCGCCACATTCCAAGTTCCCGAAGCACGAATGTTGATTATCAAGCCCCACGATCGTGGCGCCATTGGCGCAATCGAAAAGGCAATTCAGGGGAGCGACTTAGGCGTTACGCCGGGCAATGACGGCGTCGTCATCAGGCTCTCGTTTCCAATGCTTACCGAGGAGCGCCGCAAGGAATACGTGAAGGTTGTGAAGAACATGGCGGAAGACGGACGCATTGCATTGCGTAACGTCCGTCGTGATGCGCGCAAGGTGCTTGAAACTTCAGAGAAGGCTGGCGATATTTCAAAAGATGATCTTGAGCGCGCAGAAAAAGAACTTGAGAAGATGACCCACGAAAGTGTGGAGCAAATCGACAAGGCGTTTACCCGCAAAGAGCAAGAACTACTAGAGGTATAAGGAGAATTGCCATGAGCGACGACAACAGGCGTGGGCGTGATGACACCGGTGGGCAAGACCCCACTATCGATTTTGGCGACGAGTTTGGTTTGGTGCGTTTCGCCGAGCAAGACGACAGCGGCCCCGCACTTTCGTTTGGTGGCAATGAGACTGAACAGTTGCCACATTGGACCGAACCACCAACCGGTGAAATTCCACGATTCATGAAGGCCGACCGAGAAGCATCCAATGACGAAACCGACGTTTGGTCTGCATACAACGAACCAGAACAAACCGCATCCACGGGGGCAAAGCGTCCAGCAGTAGATCTCACTGGCGGTTCGCGCAAGTTTGATCCAGGTACACCGCCGCCAGTTTCGCGACCACGTCGTGAAGGACGCATCGTGATCGGAACCGACCCGACCGACGAACGACGCCGTCCAGTTGTTTCGCGTGACCCTTCGTCAACGCAGCCACGTCCTCGACAAAGTGCATCACGCCCAGAGCAAGTGACTCGTGCGTACCGTCCAGGCCAAGTGCGCGACCCCCGTGCCGACCGCACATCTGGCACAGGTTCACTGTCACGTCCCGAATCTCGCGGCAATGGTGGTGGCCGTGATCTGCCAACTGCAACTGCAGTCGGTGCATTGCTCGGCGCTGCGTTTATCGGTGCGCTGATCTGGCGCCCGGCAGCGGTGATGGTGATCGTGCTGCTGGCAATCGGTCTTGCCGCATTCGAATTCTTTACCCAAGCAACGGCGGCTGGCTATCGTCCACCGCTCGTTCTCGGTGTTGTTGCATGTGTTTCAGCACCATTGAGCGCCTACTGGATTGGTGATGCCGCGTTGCCGCTGGTATTCGCATTTGCATTCATTGCTTCGGCCGTAGTTTTCGTTGGGGGCGACGGCATCGATTCGGCGCCGCTTCCAAGCACCGCCGTAACGATGCTGGCTTTAGTCTGGATTGGCCTGCTTGGCTCATATGCAGCACTCATTCTGCGCTTCTCAACTTCTGGTGAGGCATTTGCAAATGTTGGTACCGACACACTGTTCATCATCGTTGCGGGTGTAATCGCAAACGACATCGCTGCTTACTTCGTTGGCACGGCCGTTGGAAGAACACCGCTTCGCGATTGGATTAGCCCACAGAAATCAATTGAAGGATTGATTGGCGGCGCAATCGGAACCTTTGCAATTGTCATCCTGGTCGGTCTGCAAAGCAGCACATGGAATAGCTTCACCGATTGGATCGCAATCGCACTTGTGATTTGCATCATGGCTCCACTCGGAGATCTCACCGAGTCGATGTTTAAGCGGAACATGAACATTAAGGATTTCGGCACGGTACTGAGTGGCCACGGTGGCGCTCTCGATCGTTTCGACAGCCTGCTGTTCACACTTCCTGCGGTGTATTACCTCGCCTTGGTTCTGCAGCCCTGGAATTAGGTTGTTTAGGCACGTGCATACCAATGCGCGTGCCCAACTGACAGACTGACACGATGGTTGCTGTACGCGTTGCGATTGCTGGGTCCTCGGGCTCTATTGGCACTCAGACGCTGGACGTCATCGCTCAATCGCCCGACAAGTTTGAAGTGGTCGCACTCGGCGTTGGATCGTCCGTCGATGTGGTCGTCGAGCAAGCTAAACGATGGAAGCCACGTGTAGTTGTAGTAACTGACGAAGCGGCTCGCAGCAAAGTGGCCGCCCTGTTGCCCGGTGTCCATGTTTCTTCCGATCTCACCGACGTCGTACATGACGCCGATGTTGTCGTGAACGGTGTTGTTGGTTTTGCCGGCCTTCCCGTAACTCTTGCAACCCTCGCGGGCGGCAAACGGCTGGCGCTTGCCAATAAGGAGAGCCTCATTGCGGCCGGCCCAGTGGTGAAGCCACTGCGCGCAGTACCTGGCGCGCATATCGTGCCCGTTGACAGCGAACATTGTGCAATTCATCAATGCCTGCGCTCATCAAGTAATCAGCATCAAGAAGTACAACGACTGCTGCTTACTGCAAGTGGGGGGCCATTCAGGGGTAGGAGTGCCGAGTCGTTGCGCACCGTAAGCATTGAAGACGCGTTGAAACATCCAACTTGGTCGATGGGTCCAAAGATCACCATTGATTCTTCAACACTGATGAACAAGGGTCTCGAAGTAATCGAGGCGCACGAGTTGTTCGGCGTCGCGTACGACAAAATAGATGTGGTTGTGCATCCGCAGTCGGTGGTGCATTCAATGGTCGAGTTCACTGATGGGGCAGTAATCGCGCAACTGTCAATGCCCGACATGCGCCTTCCCATTGCGTATGCACTCGATTACCCACAGCGGGCGAGCATTCCATTTGGGGGGATCGACTGGTCAACATTGAATCGCTTGGATTTCGAATTGCCCGACACCGATACATTTCGCTGTTTATCGCTGGCATACCAAGCGGGTCAAATTGGTGGCACAGCGCCAGCATGGCTGAGCGCGGCTAATGAGGTTGCAGTCGAAGCGTTTCTGGCCGGTCGGGTTTTGTGGTCGCAGATTCCGTCGATTATCGAAGAAACGTTGCAACATCACGACGGTGCAGGCGCACATGTTGTCGATGACATTTTGGAAGCTGATAGAGCGGCGCGAACAGCAGCCGAGAAGGTAGTAGCCAGTTGAGCGATTTCTATAAGAAGTTTCGAGATGAAATTGTTGCCGGTGGTGACACCGTCGATCGGCCAGAAGGCTCTAGTAAGCAAAGCACGACAGTGTTCAGCACGGTTGTGCTGGTGGGTCTTCTCATTTGGTTGGGTGTATCTAATCCATGGACATTGGTGTTCGTGGTTGGTCTCATTGTCTCTGTTTTTCTGCACGAAGTAGGGCACTTTGTTACCGCACGTAAGTGTGGAATGAAAGTCACCCAGTTTTATATGGGCTTTGGCCCAAGGGTCTGGAGCGCCAAACGCGGCGAACTCGAGTACGGCCTGCGCGCGTTTCCACTCGGGGCCTTCGTGCGCATTGTCGGTATGAACAACCTTGACGAGTGCGACCCCGCCGACGAAGCACGCGCCTATCGATCGCAGTCGTACCCAAAGCGGTTGTTGGTGATCACCGCAGGTTCGCTGATGCATGCTGTTATTGCGTTCGCCTTATTCTTCGGCGTTTATGTAACGGCAGGTCGGTATGCGCAGACAGGAGAAGTGAAGATCTCATTTCCGCCCGCCGCAGATTCACCTGCGGCTTCTGCTGGCATTCAAGAGGGCGACGTAGTGCTCTCATTTAATGGTGTCGCCACAAAGACGCGCGAGCAGCTCGTTGAAGCCATTACCTCGCGCAACCCTGGCGAGGATGTGCAATTGGAAATACGTCGCAGCGACAAGGTCATCGCGCTGCAAGCGACACTTGCAGCCAACCCAGTCGATGAAAGTGTTGCCTACTTTGGTGTTGGCAGCTGGTCGATGGATTACGTACAGCAAAACCTCATCTCGTCTTTGGGCTTCGCCGCATCCGACGTGGTGGTCGACGCAGCAAACTCGGTGAAGGGTGTGTTCACCGTTCTCAACCCAGTGAATATTGTGAGCAACGTAACTTCATCAAATGCCGACCCAATGACGCGGCCAAGCACCGTGGTGGGTGCGAGCCAGATTGGTGGCGAGGTTGGCAAGCAGGAAGGTTTGAAGGGCGTCTTGATGTTGCTCGCGAGCGTCAATATTTTCGTCGGCGTATTCAACATGTTTCCGTTGCTGCCATTCGATGGAGGTCATGCGGCAATCGCAACGTACGAGCGTTTGCGCTCGCGGCGCGGCAAGGAATACCGAGCAGACGTGGCCAAGATGGTGCCCGTCGCCACATCTGTTGTTGCCCTATTGGCATTGCTGCTCCTCGCGGGTCTGTACCTAGATATCACGCAACCCCTTGGCTAGTGGCACACTAGAAACATGACATTCGAGCGCCGCGTAACCAAACAGATTCATGTTGGCAAGGTTCCGGTAGGCGGGCTCGCGCCGATCAGCGTGCAGTCGATGACCATTACTAAAACAGCCGACGTCGAAGGCACGCTGCAACAGATTTATGCGCTAGCCGCCGCTGGCTGCGACATTGTTCGATGCACATGTAACGAAGCGGAGGCCGCCGAGGGGCTTGCGCAAATTGTTCCGCGTTCGCCAGTGCCAATCATCGCTGACATTCATCACCAATACAAGATGGCGCTTGCCGCACTTGAAGCTGGTGTGCATGGTTTGCGGCTGAACCCCGGCAACATTCGACGACCCGAACACATCAAGGCCGTTGCAAGCGAGGCCCGCGATCGCAAGGTGCCTATTCGCATTGGTGTAAACGGCGGTTCACTCGACCCTGCCTTGTACGAAAAGCACGGTGGTCTTACGGCAGAGGCAATGGTCGAATCTGCTTTGCAAGAGATTGCATATTTTCAAGAGGTTGATTTTGATCTCATCAAGATCTCGGTCAAGGCATCCAACGTCCCGCTGATGGTCGAGGCTTATCGTCAGCTCAGCGAAGTTACCGACTACCCATTGCATCTCGGCGTAACCGAGGCAGGCCCACTTCCTGGTGGTTTGTTGAAAGCGACAGCAGGTATTGGGGCGCTGCTGCTCGAAGGCATTGGCGACACCATTCGTTACAGCCTCACGGCCGATCCGGTGGAAGAGGCTCGTGCTGGTCGTCAACTGCTGGAAGCACTTGGTCTGCGTGAACGCAAGAACGTCGACCTCATTGCCTGCCCAAGTTGCGGTCGAGCCGAAATCGATGTCATCGAAGTTGCCAACCGTGCTCAGCTGGCATTTGCGGACAAAAAGATTCCACTGCAGATTGCGGTGATGGGTTGCGTTGTCAATGGCCCAGGCGAAGCGCGAGAAGCAGATTTGGGTATTGCTGCCGGAAACAAGCGTGGGCACTTGTTTGTTAAGGGCCGAAATGTGGCAGTGGTTCCCGAATCAGAAATGGTCGAGGCGCTGGTGGACTGGGCTACGTACATCAACGAGCACGGGGTAGACGCGGCCATTGCACGTGTCGACACGGCACTTGCCGAACGCGAAGCCACAAAAGATCGCAACGCACTTCTGCAAGAAAAAGGTGATGATGCAAATCATTCCAACGAAAAAATCGTCGAGATCAGAAAAACGATTTCGGGTAATTAGCCTGCGATAGTTGTGGTTGTCTCAACCACCGTTGTTTCTGGGGCGGTAGTTGGAGGCGGCACCAAAATGTTCCACAATTCGCTAGCCGCTTGTACATACATAGTGGCCCTCGCGCGGTAGCCAATTGGTTGCAAGTGCAGTTTGTCGAATGCAAGCCACTTCGGGTTTGCGGTCAGTTCGGTCGACCAATCCAAAATGGTTAGGTTTGGGAATTCGGAGGTGGCATCCAGCAAAGCCTCATTGAAAGTGGCAGAGCGCTTGGGGTAACTGGGCGAGTCGGAGCGATACACATTGACCCATACGACAGGGCGCGGGCCGATCAACTTGAGCAACTCGCGAATCTCACGCAAGTAAAACGATGCCTTTGGCGATTGTTGCAAGTCGTTACTGCCAAGCGCAACGATGACTGCGTCGGGCACCATACCCTTTTTGATGTATTCCTTGTAGGTCTTCACGCCATTCCTGCTGGTGCGGGCCGGCCCACTGATATTGCGCGCGTGAACACCATCAACAATCACTTTTTCGAACGTGCCAAGTGCTTGTAGTTGCGGCACCACGTTTCCAAAACCCTTATAGGCGGTTCCCCACGTCAGGCTGTCACCCAATACGAGCAGTGTGCGTTGTTCGGTTGCGGCACTACTTCCACTTGCCTGACCAAAGCTAATAACCAAAACGACTGCGCAGCACGCTGCTGCAAATCGTTTTCCGATCAATGTGTGCCCCAGGTGCGAAACAGCGTTGCTTCACCAGTGAGCGACAAGGTTTCGCCTTCGCGAAGAATGCAGGCCTGCCCATGGGTGAGCGCGCCAGCGTCGCCGCGTGTGCAGATGACAATTTCTGCGTGGTGCGTTGCTTTGATCTGGTGGGTTCCGATCACTTCAATTCGCTGTGCGCCAAATCGCGGGGTAGAGACGGGGTATTGCCACACGCCGGTTGTTGTTTCGCTTGGTGCAATAACGGGCGAGTCAATCGGAGCGATTGCGGCAACTGCAAGAAACTCGTCAACATTGACATTCTTTCGGGTGAATGCAGCGCGCACCACATTGTCTGACGCCGACATCACTTCAAGCCCTGTGCCGCCTAAGTAGGCGTGTGCATTGCCTGCGCCAAGGAATAGTGCTTGCCCTGGTGCAAGTTTCACGTGGTGCATCAGTAACGCCACCAAAACCCCGCCGTTGCCTGGGTACATCGTTGCAAGTCGGCCTGCCCATGCAGGAAGTTGTGTGGGCAGTTGGTGGGGGCCTGTAGTGAGTGCCCACCGAACGCATTCGGCAAGTCCATCCTCGCGAAGGTGGCTGGCAAGTTCGGTCCATCCGAAACGTGTGCAGAGTTCGAGTGTCTCACCGATTGGGCGAAAGCCACAAATTGCTTCAAACGGTGTGAGCGCGATGAGCAGCTCTGGTTTCGCAGACGAATCTCGATAAATACGCAAAGGGGAGTCGAGCGATATACCAATCTCATTTTCTTGCTGGTATCCCGAAGCTGCTTGTTCGTCGGTTGGGTGCGTTTGGAGTGAAAGTGGTTTTGCAGCGGCGATGATCTTGACCAAGAAAGACAACTCGCCCGCATAACTGGAAAGCGGTTGACTTCCTGAAGGGGTCTTCACCAGTGATGGGCCGCTGCGATGTGTGCCAAACCACAACTCTGCCCAAGGTCGTGCGTCGGCTTCCGTGTGCAAGAAGTTGGGGATGGCCTGTTGGTCGCCCCACTCGTAATGTTGGACTACTCCGCGCAGGAGTTGAACGCTCATTGCTGGTGGCGAAGCGCGATCACAGTGTCGGCCGCATCGGCAATTGAAATTTCTGCAGTTGTGCCTGCAATACGATCACGAAGCTCAAACGTGCCGGTGGCTACGCCTCGACCGGCTACGACAATGGTTGGTACGCCAATCAGTTCGGCATCTTTAAATTTCACTCCGGGCGAGACACCTTTACGGTCGTCAAGAACTGCTTTTAAGCCGGCCTTTTCAACGTCGGCACAGAGTTTTTCTGCGGCCGAGGTGATTGCCTCGTCGTCCTTGCCCGCAATCACTACGTGCACATCAAATGGAGCAACGGCGCGTGGCCAACGTAATCCCAATTCGTCGTGGGTGGCTTCCGCGATTGCCGCAACTGCACGTGACACACCAATTCCGTATGAACCCATCGTCACTGTTTGCTGTTTGCCATTCGCATCCAACACTTGCAGGCCTAGGACGTCGGCATATTTGCGGCCAAGTTGAAAGACGTGACCAATTTCGATTCCGCGCTTAATCGATAGCGCCGAACCACATTTCGGACATTTGTCGTCGTCGCGAACCTCTGCAACATCCAAGGTTCCATCTGCTGCAAAGTCTCGTCCATGAACAAGGTTGAGAGTGTGCTTGCCTGGCATGTCGGCTCCGGTGATCCACGCGCTACCGATTGCAATCCGAGGGTCGAGTAGATAGCGAATGCCTGATGCGCGGGTAGAACCCAACACTCCAGGCCCGATGTATCCCTTGACAAGCGCTTTGATGGCGGCGAAGTGTGTTTCGTCAAAGGCTTCCACTTCGGCTGGCGACACTTGTGCTTCGAGGCGTTTCATATCCACTTCGCGGTCGCCGGGAACGCCAATCGCAAGTGGCTCCAGTCGGCCGTCGGGGTGGCGCAAATTAACGATCACATTTTTCAGCGTGTCGCTTGCCGTCCACTTGCGGTCTGTGCGTTGCAAGTCGGCACGGCCGTTGAATAGATCAACGAGGGTTTGAATCGTCGGTGTGTTGGGGGTGTCAACAACAGTTGCTGCCGATGTTGCCGAGCAATTGACTTCGGTTGCTACGCCAACACGCACTGCTTCGGTGTTTGCCGAGTACGAGCACGCGGTGCATTGCACAAATGTGTCTTCGCCAATGTCGCAAGGAAACAAGAACTCTTCCGATGCCGACCCACCCATCGCACCGGACATTGCCGAAACAATTGCGAAGGGCAATCCAAGGCGGTCAAAAATTCGGACATATGCATCTCGGTGCGCGTCGTAACTACGTTGCAGGCCTTCGTCGTCGATGTCGAACGAGTACGAATCCTTCATCGCAAATTCGCGTCCGCGCAATAGTCCGCCACGCGGGCGCGCCTCGTCTCGGAACTTGTTTTGAATTTGATACAACCAAACGGGCAAGTCTTTGTAGCTGCTGTACAGATCCTTCACAAGCAATGTGAACATCTCTTCATGCGTTGGAGCCAATAAGAAATCGGTTTGTCGACGATCTTGCAGGCGGAACAGGTTTGCCCCGTAGTCCGTCCATCGGCCGGTTGCTTCGTATGGTTCGCGAGGAAGCATGGCGGGAAAGTGCACTTCCTGGGCGCCCATTGCATCCATCTCGTCGCGAATGATCGAGGCGACATGTTGGTACGTTCGCCACCCAAGTGGCAACCAGGTGTACCCACCGGGGGCCGCTCTTCGGATGTATCCAGCGCGCACTAAGAGGCGGTGGCTAGGCACTTCTGCATCAACAGGATTGTCGCGCAAAGTGCGTACGAACAGGCTTGAGAGGCGATTGACCACGTGCGAACCTTAGTTCGCGGGGCTATAATTTCCGTGTCCTTTGAAGTTCGTCGAACTGGAGGCGTGGGTTTCGACCCACGCTTTTTGTTCTTTATAGGGTCTTATTTTGCGGGCAATTTAGCCGCAAAGTGGGGTCGTGGAGAGGAAGTCCAACATGTCGGTAACACGCGTCTCGTCACAGACGAGCCCTGTCGTCGATCGTGTGACCTCTCTCGTTGCCCCAATCGTGACCGACCTCGGCCTCGACCTCTACGACATCGAATACACCGGGGGCATCGTTCGCATTGTTGTCGACACCCAGCCCGGCGGCCAAGCAGGCGTCAGCCTCGAAAACATCGCTCTCATCACGCGCCTTGTCTCGCGCGAGTTCGACCATTCCGACCCAATTCCTGGTCGTTACACACTCGAAGTAACCAGCCCAGGCCTCGAGCGCACATTGCGCTTGCCACGTCACTTCGTGCGCGAAGTCGGCAAAACCATCGCCGTTCGCTTGTCCTCGGCACTCGATGGCCAGCGCCGCATCCAAGGCGACTTGGTCTCAGCTTCCGAAGACACCATCGTTGTCCGTCTTACCGACAACGCGCTCACCGAAGTAACCATTCCTCTTTCCATTGTCGAACGAGCAAAAACAGTTTTTCAATGGGGTCCAACGCCAAAGCCTGGTTCCACAGGCGCGGCAACAAAGTCGAAGAAATCAACATCACGTCCGACTCACGAAGTGTCCGACGAAGATGACACCGATACCGAGATGGAGGTCGATGCATTATGAGCAACCTTGACATGACAGAAGCAATCCGTATGTTGGCCGGAGATCGTGGCATCTCCGTAGATTCGCTACTTCAAGTGCTGGTAGAAGCATTGGCAACTGCCTACAAAAAGCGTCAGGGCGCGGCCGAAGAAGTAATCGTCGGCATCAACCCCGAGAACATGGACATCACGTTCACGGCATACGACGTAGACGACGATGGCAACTGGATCAACGAGCGTGATGACACGCCAAA
>ENA-OUVC01000366-OUVC01000366.1-marine-metagenome-genome-assembly--contig:-NODE-366-length-30765-cov-4.660877_pt1 | contig 30765 bp, 21 predicted proteins | sample MGYA00248622_ERZ508571 | MGnify/ENA primary metagenome ERZ508571 (study PRJEB26236, sample SAMN06267175) | marine metagenome | isolation source: Columbia River Estuary | place: USA:Columbia River Estuary... | reverse complement strand
TGGAATCAATCCTTATGCGGCACTTGTTTGTGTGACCATTTTTCTGATTGTTTTTCTGAGTTCGCGCTACGTATCCCTGGGAGCAATTATTTCCGCACTTTGTTTTCCCTTTGTAAGTTATTTCATGATTCAGGAAGACGCGCGCATTATGATTGTCTTTACCGTGGTTCTTGGGGTAATGGTCATCCTAGCACATCGAAAAAACATCGATCGATTGTGGAAGGGAGAAGAAAACAAAATGAACCTTTTTGCTAAGAAAGCGTAAGTAGACAAGTAAATACAATGCTTAGTTGAAACAAAAGTCCATTTCGTACCTTTTTGTTTGTTTCCTGCTGTTCCTATCAGTTCAGGAAGGATATGCGCAATCCGTTACTGCCATTAAGAAAAGAGCTGATGCCGCTTTCGAAAAAAAAGAATACGAAAACGCAAAAGTGGACTACCGTCAATTACTTGCCCAAAATCAAAAAAACCTTGAATTAAATTATAAATATGCCACTTGTATCTATTTTACAGAGGATATTAAAAATGCACGAAAGTATTTTGATTTTATTTTAGCAAAGAAGGATGCCGTTTTCCCGCTAGAAACCTATTATTACATCGGTAAAATTTACCAACATCAATACTATTTTGAAACCGCTATTCAGCAATTTAATCGCTTAAAAGAAAAGGATCCGAAATTGGCGCTTTCCTTGGATGTTCAAGCTGAAATTAATGCGTGTCAGTCCGCACTTGAAGGAATGAAGGACATGCGCACCTTACAAGTGATCAAGAAATCGCAACCGTATGGTGAAGCATTTTATGATCACTATACCTTCCTCGATGATACCTACAGCTTCTACAAAGCGAGTGAGGTCTTTTCAAAAGAAAATTCAAAACATCAGTACGAACCCATTTATGCGTTTAAACGTGGAATGAAATTCCGCGTTTTTGCCAGTTATGGACCAGAATCCCCTAATTTAGATGTCTACATTCAACAAAAGAATGCAGCAAATGAATGGGATAAACCGATTAAAATCCAAGGAACGGTCAATACAATTCAAGAAGAGGTTTACCCATTTTTCGACGCGGAGAATGGGTATTTGTACTTCAGTTCGAAAGGACATGAGACCATGGGTGGATTTGACCTATATCGCGCCATCTATTCCTTGGAAACCAATGTCAGTTCGGATGTAGAGAATTTGCATTTTCCCTTCTCCTCGCCAAACGATGACTATTTCTACATTCCTGATTTATCGAATGGAAATGCCAATTTCGCCTCTAATCGAAATGGAAAATTGTCAGCGATTCAAACGTATTTAGTGAGTGCAGCTGAAACGCCCAAAGAACTTTATTTTTTCACTGGAATTCTATCGGACAACATCGATCAATCCAATTCAACCGTGAAAGTGGAATTTATTGTTCCAGAAACCAATGAGCGCTTTGGTCCATTTATTAGCCAAGGGGATGGGACGTATCTTGTCGGACTCCCGGGTCCAGGAACGTACCAGATGGAAATCAGTGTAACTGGTTCAAATCAATTATTCAAGGAACAATTAATGATTCCTCAAGTAGATGTGGACATGGAGCTTCAACAAGAATTGATCTATGCAATGGTTGATTCGAAAGAACAGTTAAAAGTCCTCAATCGCATCAAACCAAAACAAGCGGAGTCCATGCAATTGCTCAGTCAAAAAATGAACTTAGCAGCAAATTTAGATGTGAATTTGGCCTCGTTTAGCCGCAAAGTGACCTTGACTCCGGAACAAAAAATGCAACAAGACTGGGGTGTTTCTGCCAAGGACACGAGTTCGTTAATCGCCATTTTGTCCGATTCCTTATTAGCAGCAGAAGTTAACTTGGAAAATCAAGTACGTCTGACCAATTACTTGGCGAATGAATTAGAAAAAACCTATGTCCAACTAACGAAGGAGATGCAGTTACTGGACGAGCGTTTAGAGCGAGGAAGTGGAACGATTGATCCAACAGAAAGTCAGCGGTGGATCGAAGAAACGAAGCAGCTTGAATCGAAAGTAGCGAAACTAACGGAGCAAGTGAGCTTTCTTGAATCTTGGATGACGGCCAATCAACAAAGAGGAATCCCGAATGTCGATGTACTCAAAAGCTTGGAGGAAATCAATAAGCAAGTTGCCCTATTGCAATATCAGCAGAATTCCGAAGGAATCATGGAGTTGTTGTCTGAAAACAGAACGATCATCAAAGCACAATTGTCCGTTGCTGGAGAAGATTTAGCTGCGGTCATCCGAAACTATACCGAAGAACAAGTTGCGGCCGTTTCGATTGAACAGAAGCAATACCAGGAGCAACTCGACAATCAACTCGCTTTACAAAAGGAGATCGCGCGTTTGAAAGAGCAAGCGAAGTTGGTCAAGCCTAAAGAACGAACGGCAATTGATGCGGAAATTCAGCAAAAAGAAGCATTGAATACCAAAATCAGTGGAGAATTATCTGAATGGTCGGAAAACTTAAAAGCACAGGAACAAGGATTACGTTCCTTCGCCCTAGTGGAACAAGAAGTTCAAGAAAAGATTGTCTCTTCCGAAAAAATGTCCTTGCCGACATCTGCTATTCCGTACAATCTGGCAAAGGAACAAATCCGCCAAGAAGAAATTGCTCAAAAACGAATGGAGCAGCAACAGTTGCTCACCAAGCAAGTCGAAAAGGTGAAAGAATGGCAAGCTGTTGATCCAAACTATACGGAGGATATTACCCGCATCAATCAAGAAACAGATGTCCAAACCCGAGTAACCTTGCTGAAGGAACGAGAAGGACAGCATTTAGAAGCGTTGGAAGTGAAGTCAGCAACAGCAGCGGAGTCTGATCAAGAGTTTTTGACGGAGCAAATCCAATTGGCAGAAAACCGGGTAAAATCTCAGGTGGAGGTTCTGGCGCAGATAGGAACAAGGACAGAAACAGAAACAGAGCGAACGGTGGGAGCTACTGAGAGTGGAACGAATTCTGTGGCTCAACAAGAAACGGGAACAGAGCAAGGAGCGAATACAGCTACAACGAATACTACTGCTCAACAAGGAACGGCAACAGAGCAGGGAGCGGGTGCGAGAACAGAAACAGAGCGGACAGCGGGAACTACTGAGAATGGAACGAATACAGTGGCTCAGCAGGGAACGGGAACGCAAACAGAAACAGAGCGGACAGCGGGAACTACTGAGAATGGAACGGAAACAGAGCGGGGAGCGGGTGCGAGAACAGAAACAGAGCGCACAGCGGGTACTACTGAGAATGGAACGAATACAGTTGCTCAGCAAGGAACACAAACAGAAACACAAACAGAAACAGAGCGGACAGCGGGTACTACTGAGAATGGAACGAATACAGTTGCTCAGCAGGGAACGGAAACACAAACAGAAACAGAGCGAACTTCTGAGAATGGGACGAATACGATTGCTCAGCAAGGTACAGGATCACAAACAGGAACAGAGCGGACAGCGGGAACAACTGAGAATGGAACGAATCCAGTTGCTCAGCAAGGTACAGGAACACAAACAGAAACGGAGCGAACAGCGGGAACTACTGAGAATGGAACGAATACAGTGGCTCAGCAAGGTACAGGATCACAAACAGGAACAGAGCGGACAGCGGGAACTTCTGAGAATGGAGTGAATACGGTGATTCAGAATGGATCGGGTACAGCAACAGAAACTGAGCGAACAGCGGGTACTACTGAAAATGGAACGAATACGGTGGTTCAGAATGGAACGGGAACTGAAACAGAGCGAACAGCGGAAGTGGGAACAGAGCGAATTTCTGGTATTCCGGAAACCATTCAAGTGGATCTGGTGAAGGAAACTCCACGCATGGCGTCAATTGAACGGGCGATTCGTGAAGTTGATCAACTGGCGTCTAACAGTATCAGTCCGAAAGAAAAGGCTGCACTAAAAGCAGAATTGGAAACGACATTAACTCTTGAAAAGCGTCGTGCGGCTATGGAAGAATCATTAGCGCTTCTCGGGACAACGTATCCAAGTATTCGTGCATTACAACAATCGTATGAACAAGGATTGATCCAAGTGAATTCATTGAATCTACAAGCACTCGAACAAGCTTTAAGAACGGAAACGAATCCAGATAAAGCGAAGGTGCTACAAGCGCAAATCAATTCTTTAAAGGAAATTCAAACAACGACAAATACTCAAACATCGATTCCAGTGTCCGACCGTGTGGTGTCACTTCCGATTTCAGATGCTGAACCATTGAACATGAGTGAATTACAAGCGCAAAACTCATATGTTCAATACGCTAAGCAACGAGTGTCCTACCAACAACATTTGATCAATAGTGATTCTCTTCGTCAACTGAAAACTCAAGTTGAGGATAGCATGCGCATGTTGTTGACTGCGGAAAATGAGATTTCCCTGCGTGGACTCCAAAACCTTGCGGCAAGACATTCGGAAATTACGGAGGACATCGCAAAACAGTCAGTCCTTCTTCAAGATCAGCAAGAACGACTAGCAGATTTCACAGAACAAGCTTCCTACGAATGGATGATGCAAAATGGCATTCAAGCGAGTTCAACAACGACTACGACAATCGCTTCTTCGAACGTAACGACAACAACAGCACCGATTCCTTTTGCCTTGACGACTGTTACGACGATGAATCAACGTTTTCCAGATCATCCGATTAATGTTTCGTTGCCAAGTGGACTCATTTTCCGTGTCCAAGTTGGAGCGTTTAGAAAACCGGTTCCAAACCAACTTTTCCGCGAATTCGGACCGGTATCAGGTGAGGTTCTGACCAATGGACTCACGTGTTATTTAGCGGGATATTTCAATGGGTCCATAGATGCCATTGAAGCTCGAACGAATATCCGACGTTTAGGTTATGCAGATGCATTCATTGTTGCATATTGCGACGGAAAACGGATGTCCTTCAATGAGGGTAAGACTATGGAAGCGAATGGAACCTGCCGCAAACAAACAGCTGCAGAATTGCAACTAGCCTTGACTCAATTGATGCAACAAAATCAAACGACTGTTGAAACAACAACACCAGTCGTTCCAACGGCAGCAGCAGTTGATCCAAATAGCACGGAATCAAATTTAGATTTATACTATACGGTTCAAGTTGCTGTGTACAATAAAGCCCTGAATACAGACAACATTAATGGAATCAAGGAACTTTTGCTTACGAAAACTGAAAAAGGACAATTCCGCTATTCATCAGGAGAATTTACAAGTTTCGCAGAGGCACGTCAACGCAAAAATGAAGTCGTGACAAAAGGAATTCCAGATGCGTATGTCGTGGCCTATTACCGCGGAAAACGAATTTCCATCGGTGAGGCAAATCAATTATTGGCTTCGGGCATTGTTCCTAAAAAACGTGGAGAAGTCGCTCCTGTTGCCACAACGAACGAAGTGCAGCTTGCTACAACCATAGAAATTCCAACCTTGAAACCACTTGTCAAAAGAGATACAGTCGTGCAATACGAATTGAGAGTAAATGAGGACAATTACCTTTCGCAATTAACCCGATTAAACCGCATCGGAACATTTACTTATCAAGCAGAGAAAAGCCGCATTGTATCAGAGAAATTTGGTATTGATAACATCACCATCAACCAGCAATTGTATTTGGCGGACATGAAACGTATTCGTGAAAAAGAAACGAAAATCCAGCCTCAAGAATACGTATTGAATCCAAGCAGAAGCGATTTCTACGATTGGTTATTACATCAAACGGTAACGTATGATGTTCGACAAGAAAACGAAGCATATATTTTTAGATTCTATCCTGAAAATCAAGAGCAAAAAGAGTGGATAGATGCTGCTTCCAAACAATTTAAATGGACTTTAAAACAAAAATAAAATGAGTGTTGTTGCCCCGAAAGAACGTGTAAAACGAAAAGAACACATCGTTGAAAAACGCGGATTAATTTTATTCAATGACGATGTCAATTCTTTTGATCACGTCATTACTTGTCTGATGAAAATATGTGAGCACGAGATGGTACAAGCGGAACAATGTGCTTGGGTCGTTCATACAAATGGAAAATGTTTAGTAAAAACAGGTACATTGGATGAGGTTCAGACCATGTGTTTGAAGTTGGTCAATCAAGGATTAAGTGCTAAAGTCGATTAACATGAAAATTACTTTTCAATCAAAGGGTACGCTCTACCTTTCTCTGCTTTGTGTACTTGGGGGATTCGTTATCATGACGATGTCCAAATCGTCCATGAGTCAACTGTTCATGCTCAATGGAGACGCACAATTCGATAACTGGATGTGGTATGTGAGTTTACTCACTTATGTTTTTGGAGATTCTTCTCTTGATAAATTATTGGGGAACATGTCCTTGTTGCTCATTTTGGGACCCATCATTGAATTGAAGTTTGGAACACAACGTTTCGTGTGGATGAGCATCATTACCGCGATTGTGACCGGAGTCCTGCATACCTTGCTTTGGGATAACCATCTTCGTGGATTCAGTGGATTGGTGTTTATGTACATCGTTTTATCCACGCTGTTAAATATTCGAAACCGAGAAATACCTTTTACCTTTATTCTCGTGGTCGTTTTGTATTTTGGAATGGAGATTTTATCATCCCTAAAAGAAACACAGATTTCCCATTTTGCACATTTATTCGGTGGAGCAATGGGAGCATTTTGGGGATTTTACAGAAAATAATTAGGGACGCTCAACTGATCTAAAAACTTTCTCGATTGTTTCATAACGACCATTTGGCGTCGGACTAAGTGCCGGTGAAGAATGCAGAACAAGGTTCGAATCAAACAACACATACATCGGATAGCTTGTTAACTGTAGACTTTTCCAAATTTCATGGTTTTGGTCTATTTGGAATTTGTCCCAAGTTAACGCATCTAAATTTCGTTGCTCCGACTTAGTGTAAACCTCTTGGCTCGGATAGATTGTTACAAATTGAAAAGTGCCACCGTACTTCAATTGCAATTTCTTTAATGCTGAAATTTCAGTAATACAGCGCTCATTTCCAGGGTCAAAAATGTGTAAATACACCCATTTTCCTTTGTATTGATAGAAATGTTTGGTGGAAGAAAGGATGTAGTCCGGTGCCTGCATGCCGATTTGCATGAGTTTAAACAGCGACAGTAACTCGTTTGCAATCTCTTGATGTTGGAAATAGGCACTTTCCTTCTTCATGCGCGTAAGCAGCTCGTAAATGAGTGCACGATCCAAGTATCCTTGATAAAACGCTTCCTTACAAATCAACAGCGTGACAAATTCTGCACGTTGTTGCGTCTGAATGTAAGCATCTTCTTTCAAGGCAGCGGTTAATTCAGCAAGCGAACCTTTTCTCAACGCTTCTTCTGCCATCGCTTTGGTCTCCTTGTCCAACTGATACAAGTATTTCTCGTAGAACAGTTCGGCGTATTCGATGTACTTTGGATTTTTATAATAGATGCTATCCTCGTTCAAATAAAAGTCAAATTTATCTTGCTTTGATGGTCCACCAATAATGTTGAAGTTGTCTACGGATAATCCCACACTGTATTTTACGTAATTGAAAAAGAAGGGTGACTCAAATTGATTATAAACAGTAGCCGTTTCTTGTTTGAAGGAGCGAACTTTGTCAATAAATTGTTCTGGATGAATATCTTTTAGCTGATAGATTTCCGAAATGCTTTCGTCCATCCATGCTTCAAAACCGAGAATTTTATAATTGATATCGGTGCTGTCTAAGCGGAAAAACAACATTTCGATTTCTTTGTCTCGTTCCATGGAACTCACATATTGCGTAGGCTCCGGAAGTTCGATGAAGTACGTAGCTTTTGGTTGAATGTAAAGCCAAGCATAGAAATTCGCACCTCTTAAAATCACTTTCTCAATGTCCTTATTGAGGAATTTAAACTCAAAAATGGAATTTGTATCCACTTTTGCTCGTCCAATTTCGACTTCGGTTTCAGTCATGAAATCGGTGACGCTGTACGCGCGAATTTCCGCGGTTTTCCAGTTGGAGATTCCACGCAACAAGGTTTGACATTCAACAGGATTCCAGAGGAAACAGGAAAGTACAAGGAGGTGAAATATACGGTGGAAGTTCATCAGATTTAGTTAACGAGAATCCACTGTGAGGTTACAAACGGAGAAATGTCAGCATGGTTTTGGTGCATTTCACGAATGATGGATGAATTAATCGCACTGTGTTCCTGACTGGTGAGAAAAAACACCGTTTCAATTCCTGAAATGGCATGATTCATATGTCCAATCGTTTTTTCATACTCAAAGTCCTTTGAGTCACGAAGTCCACGAACAATGTGTGTCGCTCCAATTTCTTTGCAGAAGTCCACCGTTAGTTTTTGGTATTTACACACTTTAACAGCGGGATAATCCACGAACAAGGAAGCAATGTGTTCCATGCGACTTTCTAAGGTGAAATAACTTTGTTTTTTACTGTTGATGCCAACACCAATGATGATTTCATCGAAAACAGCTAATGCTTTCAGAACTACTGCTTCGTGTCCTTTTGTAAATGGATCAAATGATCCTGGAAATAAACCGCTACGCTTCATCGCTTAAAAAACTAAAGTGAACATTCCCAAAGTTACGAGAAAAGCTGAAAGTTGGTAACGAAGATAAATCTGTTTGTTTTCCATGTTCAACAATCAGTAATCCTCCTTTTTTTAATAACTTTTTGTCGAAAATGGTCTGAATGAGTTCTTCGTGAAAATTCAAGTGAAACGGTGGATCGGTAAAAATCAAGTCGTATTGAATGTTTTGTGCATTTCGACAATAGACAACGCAGTCTGATTTGTAGACTTGCATTTGTTCTTCAATTTCTAATTCTCGGATGTTTCCTTTTAAATATTGAACACAGCGTGGATGACTGTCGATAGATAAGACATGTTTTGCTCCTCTTGAAACGAATTCAAAGGAAATATTTCCTGTTCCAGCACACAAATCAAGGATTTCCATGTCGTCCAAATCTACTCTGTTATCGAGGATGTTGAAAAGTCCCTCTTTCGCGTAATCAGTTGTTGGACGAGAAGGGAAGTTAGGAGGCGTTGCGAAACGCTTTCCTTTTAAGAAACCACGGATGATGCGCACAAAATAGTTTTTTGGTAAGCTGCTTGAGAATAAAAGTGGGTACTGAAATCGTTGAAATCTTTGAATTGAGACCAAAGGGATTCAAACGTTTCTTGTTCGAAATGTGTGTTTAGCACATACGCTGAGAGTGTGTTCGTTTTTGACAAATTCATTTTCTGATGGTTTGACAAAATAAAATAAAGAACATCTGTCGCTGATTGGTATTCCGTTGGAAGGCAAAGTTGCAATTTACCTTGTTGTTTTACAGAAAGTACAAACACGCGGTCAAACAAGACCAAAAAGGTGCTGTCAGGCGTGTTTTCATTGAATTGTTTGTTCAACAAAAAGGAAATGTGGCTATGCACTGATTTTTGCAGCAAGGTTCCTTGTGCGAGTTCCAAAATCCATGTTGGCACCGCAAATACAACGACAAGTTGCAAGGCGTGAATAACTTCGAATTGGACTTGAAATCCATTTGCTGGTTTGCCGAAATTCAGTTGGTAGTAAGTCTCTCGTTCACTTTCCGTAAAAATGGACATGGGAATCAAAGTGAAATGAGGGTCAAACCAAGTCACCTGTTGCAATGTGGCGTTGGTGAGTTGCTGTCTGATGCGATCTTTTAATTCTTCCAAGGAAAAGGGACGGCTTGTATCAAAGGGAATGTGCTCATGACTAAATTCTCCCAACTGATCCTCAGTGATTAACTGAAGAACATCTGACTGGAAATCAAGAAATAGTTTTTTACTCATGTTCAACGTGCTTTGTACAATCTTTTGTATCGTTCTCCGTTCTTTTTTGGAATGAGGAAAGATAAATCATGCTTTACAAAGCTACAATATTTAACTTTATACCCACACCTTCCATGGGGAAAAATCCCAGTGAACGTTTAACAGAGAATGGATCAACGCAGAGAAACATATTTGAAGGCTGTACAAGCGAATTTTGGTTTCGAGTTCACCTCGGATCAATCGGATGCGATCCATACTTTTTTTGATTTTGTGATGCAGGAGCACGGACGAAAAGTCTGGCAGTTATCCGGTTTTGCTGGAACAGGAAAGTCGAGTTTGGTTTCTGCACTCGTGAAGACCCTGAAACAAGAGAAAATTGGCTTCAAACTGCTCGCACCGACTGGACGCGCAGCAAAGGTTCTTTCCAATTTTGCCGGACATCCAGCGAGCACCATCCATAAACAAATCTATTTTTCTGGAAACGAATTAACCAATTCGAAAATTACTCCGGCCAAGAATTTGTTTAAAAATACCTTGTTCTTCGTTGATGAGTCCTCGATGGTTAGCAATGAATCAGAATACGAAGGACCCAACGTGTTAATGGACCTGATGAATTACGTTTTTCAAGGGGTGAATTGCCACTTGATTTTTATCGGTGACCTTGGTCAGTTACCTCCTGTTGGACAAGAGGAATCGATTGCACTGAACAAAGAAGCATTTGAGTCGTTTTTTCCGACGGTCACCGTTTTCTCGAGTCAATTGCGCGAGGTTGTTCGCGTAAAGGAAAATTCCGCGATTCTTAAGAATGCCACGTTTATTCGAGAAAAGGAAGACTATGAATTGCCTTTTATTTCCGAAATCGACGAGCAGAGTACCTTCCGTTGTGAAGGTGCGGAATTTCAAGAATGGATTGAACAGTCTTACGATCAAGTAGGAGCGGAGGATACCATCGTACTAACACTTTCAAATAAACGAGCGAACCAGTGGAATCAGGAAATACGACAGCGCTTGTTCTACCGGGAAGATGTCTTGGAAAGAGGTGATCTACTGATGATTGTCAAGAACAATTATTTTTGGTTGGATCCGATTTCTGTGATGGGATTTATCGCGAACGGCGAATTAGCCAAGGTAGAACGCGTACGAAAAGTGGAACAGCAATATGGATTTGAATTTGTATATCTCGACTTGTCCTTCGTTGATTATCCGGAAGTACCTAGCGTGACAGTCATCGTTCATACGGCTAGTCTGACAGAGGAATCACCCAATTTAAAGCGCGACAAGTTGAGTCAATTGTTTTATGCGATTGAGAAAGATTTTTCAGATGAGAAAGTGAAATCAAAACGCTATCAGAAAATCATGAAGTCGCCTTATTTCAATGCTTTGCAAGTGAAATACGCTCATGCGGTGACCGTCCACAAAGCCCAAGGTGGACAATGGAAGCATGTGTACATCGATTATGGATTTATTCCAGAGGAGATGAAGACAAAGAATTATTTGCGCTGGTTGTACACCTCAGTAACACGTGCAACGGAAAAATTGACTTTTTTAAACTTTCCAAAGGATGCGTTTCGTCAATTAGTCGATTAACAAATTCGCCCAATACCTTAATGCTTTTCGTTGGTGTTTATCCAAGAAATCCAATTTTTTTATGGAGTGCGTTTGGTAAAAGAAACGATCGACTTCCGGCAATGCTTTCTCAAGGATGCGACCACCACGATTGATCAAAACAGTTTTCATTCCTTCCTCAGAATACGTTAACCACTGATCCAAGTTATTTTGCAAACGCATGTGATCAACAGCGATGATTTCATCGTTCAGTGCGAGTCCACCGTTATCGGCTGGAGATCCAGGATAGATGGCAACAACTTGCGCATCTGAACCTTTTGGAAGCACTTTGATGCCTAATTTGGCTTCTGCGTAACTAGTAGATGGGACTTGGTGAATTTCAAGTCCAAAATACGTACAAGCTTCCACTAAAATCGATCCGTAAGGTTCCGTTCCGAAAACAAAGCGATCAAAAAAGTCCTTGAAGGAAATACCACTCACATTTTCAAGTGTCTGTTGGTAGTCCTGCCACGTATAACCCAAACCTTTTTCAGCGAAATTGAAATAAAGTTGTTTCATGACCTCTTGGATTCCGTACTGATCTTTCGTTGCTTCGCGAATTTTCATATCCGTCACAAACGCCAGTAAACATCCTTCCGTATAAATGGAAACTTTTCTGCCTGGTGCTCCGGGTGTGTAGCCGTCCAACCATGTGTCAAAGGAAGAATCGCCAACCGAATAGTTGAAACGAGCTGGGTTGTCAAAGTGTTTTTGTAGTTGTTTGGAAAGTTCAACTAGATATTGCTCTAAACTAAAAACCCCACTTCGAAGTAAGTATAAATCTCCTAAATACGTCGTGACACCTTCGTAGACAAATCCAGAAACGGAATAATTTTCTTCCTTGAAATTGTACGGGTGCATTTCTGCTGGACGAATGCTTTTAACATTCCAAACATGGTATAACTCATGAGAGGAAACGCCCAGTAATTCTTTGTACAAAGATCCGAAAACATCGTAATTGGGTCCAAGTGTAATGACGGTGCTCTCTAAATGCTCCACGCCGTGATATGCTGCGTATGGAAGCGTTTGAATCAAGAAATGAAAATCCTTCACGGGAAATTCAGTGAAGTCTTGGATTTGAGCACGCGTAAATTTCTCAAAATCAACTAAAACCTTCTCCCATTGGATGAACGTTTGGTTGTTAAACCAAATATGAAACTGGTATCCGTTGACCTCGTACGATTCTTTTTGAAGCTTCGCTGAACAGATAAATGGACTATCAGCAAGTTTATCGAAATTAGCTACTTCACAACGGTTTTCTTGAAAGTTTAACGAGGAAGCGATTTTCCAAGTTTCTGGAAGATCAAGTGTTAATTCGTAGCCATGTTCTTGATCGGTAAATAGAAAACAATTGACTGGATTTATGTACAACTGTTGATCATCCAAAAAGCTGGATCCAGCATTTAATTCACTTGCGTAATAGGCGTATTCCACACGGATATACTGCGTATTGGTTGTAGGAATTTGCCACGTGTCTTTGTTCGATTTCTCAAACGAAAGAGCTTTGTTTTGTTCATCAAAAACGCGAAATCCCTTGATGTTTTTAGCGAAGTTTCCTAGTTCGTACCTGCCGGGACGCCATGAAGCTAAATGAATGCTCAGGTGGTCTTCAGGACAAGGAAACGTTGCCGAAAATTGAATGTAACGCTGCTGAGCGTTTACACAAGAAATGCGGTATTGAATCGTTGTAGGCATTACGCGTATAATTCTTGCTGTAATTGAGTGATTTTATCGTCAGCTAGGTACTCATCAAACGTCATCATTTTGTCGATGATTCCATTTGGAGTGATTTCGATGATGCGATTCGCTACGGTATTGACCAATTCGTGGTCATGAGAAGTGAACAGAAGTGTTCCTTGGAACTCTTTCATGGCGTTGTTCAATGCCGTAATCGATTCCAAGTCCAAGTGATTCGTTGGCTCATCCATCAACAATAAATTCGCTTTAGCAAGCATCATTTTGGATAACATGCAACGCACTTTTTCTCCTCCGGAAAGGACGGATGCGTGTTTCATTGCCTCTTCACCCGTAAATAACATGCGTCCAAGGAAGGTGCGTAAATACACTTCTTCACGTTCTTCGTCCGTATGAGCATATTGGCGTAACCAATCAATCAATGGAATTTTTGAGTCAAAATAATGGTGGTTGTCGTTTGGCAAGTACGCTGTTGTAATCGTTGTTCCAAAAGTAAACTCACCAGAATCAGCTTTGATGTTTTCTGTCAATGCTTCGAAGAATGCCGTTAACGCAACAGATTCTTTGGAAATGAACGCAATTTTATCTCCTTTGTTTACCGTGAGGTTGATTTCCTTAAATAAGGTTTTGCCATCAACTGTTTTCGATAAATGTTCGATATTCAAAATCTGATTTCCTGCATCGCGCTCTTGGTGGAAGGTAATTCCTGGATACCTTCTCGATGATGGTTGAATCTCTTCCAAATCTAGGTTATCGAGCATCTTGCGACGACTCGTTGCTTGTTTGGATTTCGATGCATTCGCAGAGAAGCGAGCAATGAAGTCCAAGAGTTCTTTTTTCTTTTCTTCTGCTTTTTTGTTTTTGTCGGAACGTTGTCTCGTTGCCAACTGAGAAGATTGGTACCAGAACGAGTAGTTTCCGGTAAACATATTGATTTTGCTGTAATCGATGTCACAAATGTGTGTACAAACGGTATCCAAGAAGTGACGGTCATGCGATACAACGATTACCGTATTTCTAAAGTCCAATAAGAAATCCTCTAACCATGAAATGGTTTTCAAGTCCAAGTCATTCGTAGGCTCATCGAGAATCAATACATCTGGATTTCCGAAAAGTGCTTGTGCTAACAGGATACGTACTTTTAAATCGTTTGAAAGTTCTTCCATTAACAGGTAATGCTTGGATTCATCGATTCCAAGGTTACTCAACAAGGTTGCTGCATCCGTTTCTGCGTTCCATCCTTCTAGATCGGCAAATTCACCTTCTAATTCAGCGGTTTTCATACCATCTGCATCGGAGAAATCTTCTTTCGCGTACAAGGCATCTTTTTCCACCATGATTTCATACAGGCGTTTGTGTCCCATAATCACGGTTTGAAGTACTTGTACTTTGTCAAACTCAAAGTGATTTTGTTTCAAGAACGCCATGCGTTTCCCTGGTTCGAGTTCTACACGGCCGGTTGTTGGATCTTGATCTCCCGTTAAAATCTTAAGGAAAGTTGACTTACCAGCTCCGTTCGCGCCAATGATACCATAACAGTTGCCATTGACAAATTTTACATTTACTTCGTCGAAAAGAACGCGTTTTCCGAACTGGAGGGATAGGTTGTTTACACTTAACATGCTTCAAATTTTGCGCAAAGATACGCAAAAGAAATCAGCTATTCGAACAGCAGTAAACGAAGGCAGGTGGAAAGTTAAAAGCAGCGTAATCAATGGATACCTGATTAAACAAACTTTTGAAGTGTTTTTTCGATTGAAGGGTATATTGAAATTGGATGAAGGTTCCAGTTGGAACCAGACATCGAAGCACAGCATCCATAATGCTCACGCGCAATTCCTTCGGGAAATTCGAAAGTGGGAGGGAGGAAACAACGCAATCTGCCTTGCCTAATCCAAGGTCGGAAAGGATTTTTTCTAGGTCACTTGCGGATCCATGTACGATGTGGCAATTTTCTTGTCTCGTTTTCGCAGCAAGGTTTTGATAAAACACGTCGTTCAATTCAATGACGACCAAATGCGTGTCTGGATTCAAGCGCTGCATGATTTTCTCGGTAAAGATTCCTGTGCCAGGTCCGAGTTCAACAATCACTTTTGCTTTGTCAAATGGAATATTCCTCAACATTTTTGTCGCAAGAAAACGCGAACTCGGAATCATGGAACCGACCATTTTGTTTTCTTTGAAAAACTGATTGATGAAGAATTTTTTTGACACCTTAGGCTAATTGAAGGCTTGCTTGCGCGCCATGAATAATCCCGAGTACTTTTCCGTTTAATGCATGATGTTTAAAGGGACTGAATCGGTGATGTGTTGATTCTGGTGACCATTCAAATGTGATGCTTGGATCAAAGATGCTGATATCTGCCTGGTTTCCTTCCTCGATACTCATTGGTTGAATTCCAGCGATTTCTCTGCTGCGTTGACTGATTGCCGTAATGAATTTCGTTAAATCTGCTTCCTTGCTGCTATTGAGTGCTGCGAAACATGTTTCTAATTGTGGTGCACCGAAATTAGCTAGGTCAAATTCAAGTTCTTTTTCTTCGGTATCAGCCGGACGATGGTCAGTAACAACGGTGTCGATAGTTCCATCGTTTAATCCTTCCCACAAGGCCAAACGATCTGATTCCTTGCGAAGAACTGGTAGTACTTTCATGTGAGAATCGAAATCCAACATGGCTTGCTCGGTGAAACATAAGTTCATCACATGGACATCTGCTGTCACGTTTAAACCGCGTTTTTTAGCTTCTTTCACCAAGCGAACACTTTCCGCTGTAGAAAGGCCACTTAAATGGATGCTTCCATCGGTATATTCGAGTAAGCGCAGGTTTCGTTCGATTTCAATGATTTCAGCAATCGCTGCGTCCGCTTTTAATCCGGTACGTGTAGATGCTTCTCCTTCGTTTACTTGTCCTTTTCCAGCTAAGGATTCATTTCTACTGAAAGCTAAAACCTTTCCTCCGAAGTTTTTCGTGTACAACAAGGCGCGGTACATGATCCCAGCGGATACACTGTGTGTGTCGTCCGTGAATAGTTTCGCTCCAATTTGATACATGTCGTACAATTCGGCTAATTCCTCACCTTTCAATCCTTTTGTTAATGCTCCAAGTGCATGAATACTTGTGCTATGTCCTTCTGCTTTTTGATACAAGTAAGCAATTTGCGTTTTTCCGTCAATACTTGGCTGTGTCCCCGGAACAACGTGAACATGTGTGTATCCACCCATGGAAGCTGCATCTAATCCACTTTGTATGGTTTCTTTGTGTTCCATTCCCGGATCACAAAAATCAGCTTTTAAATCAACCCATCCCATAGAAACATGCAAGTCGTTTGAAACCACTTCAATGGCATCTGATTCAGTTAGTTCAGTTGCAATTTTAGAGATGCTCCCGTCGACAACGAGTATGTCCATTCTTTTTCCATGATGGGAAGAAGTTGGGTCGATGATTTTTGCGTTTTTTATGAGGATTTTCATTTCCAAAATTTAATTAATGCCATTTCGGTCAAAACAAACAAGAGTCCTAGTATCAAAAAGCTTCTCCAATACTCGATTGGCTTGTCGATTTGAATTTCGGATAGACTTTGTCCGTCTTTAACGATGTTAAATTTAATGTTTTTTATGCCCTTTGCTTCCAATTCACTAATAATTTCGTCAGAAGATTGTTGTTTCATCGCAGATTCTTTTCGGTCATAGTTCACTGCGATGAGTCCAAGTGTGTCCTCATTTTGAATGAAATAGGTTCCCGCTTTTAATCGTTCAACGGCTTCCATTCCAGCAATCGAAATTTTCGTTTGTCCGTTTGATTTTCGCGTACTTGGTATGAATGAGATTTTACCATTTAATAGTTTTAACGGTTGTTCACTACTGACTTCACGTTGAATAGGAATGTTTGCATCAACGCCAATTGTGGCGAATAAAGGGAAGTTTTGAGAGGAGAATTCTCCCACGCGTAGTAACAATGTTGGGAATAAGGCATTGGCAGTAAAGTTTCCAAAATCTTCTTGTAATGCGGTGGTGAGGAGGAAGGATTTTGTTCCTGAACGCAAAAACAATGGTGCATCGTTTCGGAAATTCAACAGTTGGAATCCACTTGTTGCATTTACTCGGTACGCTTTGCGCACATTTGGTAAATTCAGTGCTTGATTTTCTTTCTCGAAAACGCCGATAAAGAATGGGTCTTTGTAGCGGATGTCATCGAGTTTTAGTCCGTCGGACATCAGGTCTCCAAGTTTAGGAAGCTCAATACCTGATAGGAATTCAGCGTAATCTGATCGGTTGATTTGATTTCCAGGAATAACGAAAACGGTTCCTCCTTTTTCATGGAATTCCTTTAGGTCTGTACTAAGTCCGGATGGAATGTCATTTAAACCGTTGAATACAACAAGGTTCTTTTGATTGAGTAAGTCCTTCGTGTAATTACTGCTTGAAATGGATGTGGTATGATAAAACGGTTCAACGGAAAATACTTGTGCAACTTTTGCGCTGGCATTTTCACTGTTTAAGATCAATACCTCCGCACTTTTCGCCACTTCATAGGCAAAATGGAACTCATCATCCCAGTAAAGTTGCTTGTCGTTGATGCTAACCATTCCTGTTTTAAGTCCAACTTCTTTCTCGGTAAAGGGAAAGCTTGTTGTGCGCTGCTCATTTGGAGCAAGGTCCAAGAACATGGTTCGACGTTGAGATCCTAATTTCGCTGAAAGCTCCAAATTCATTCGTTCGGATTTCGCATCGTTTTGTAGTCTAACAAAAAGTTCATTTGGCTCTCCTTTTTTGTGTACCGGCGTAGCGAACCAAACGGAATCAATGAATAAGTTCCCTGGGTCTTGAGGAAGTAATTGAAACGCGTAATAATTCGATTCTTTGTCCTCTTTTATGTTTTCTGTGTTTGATGTGCTTGTTTGAAAGTCCGACAGAAGAACAATTTGACGTGATTTGATTCGTTCAACTTCTGCATCTTCTTTGTCCAAAAAGTCCTTTTGCCAAGAAAGGACATCTCCTAGATTTCGACGAATCGAGGTTGGTTCTATTTTATCCAAATAGGAGAGTGCTTCTATTTTTGTTAGCAGGCGCTGTTCGACACCGTCCATTTTATTCGTGAATAACAAAATGCGTGTTTCCAATGGCGTTTTCGCCAGCATGCGTTTCGCCATTTCTCGCGCTTCAGAAAGAAGTTCTCCTTCTTCACCAATAGCCGTCATGGAAAAGGAATTGTCCAAGTAAATGGCAAGTACATTTTTCCCGCCATTTTTTCCATTTTCATTCAAAGGGATAATGGGCATTGCAAAGGCTAAGACAATGAACGTTAAAGCCAAACATCGGCTAATGAGAACAATTAAATGACGGAGTTTTTGTGTGGATTTATTTTCTTGCTCAATGAAACGGATAAATTTCAAGGAAGAAAAATAAAGTACCTTTTGTCGACGAAAATGAAAAAGGTGAATGATGATTGGAATCAGCAATAAAGAAAGAAGCCAAAGGCGTTCTGGATGTATAAATTCCATGAGTCAAATGTAAGAAATTAAATCCATTATTTCTCGCTTAAAATGCCTTTTGCTATCAATTTTGCTTGAGTCCGAAGTTCTCCAATGGCGGTACTTTCCCACAGAGTTCCTTTGCACAGATTGCCTAGGGCATAGATGCTCATTGGCGCTTTCCCTAAAACACGTAATTTTTCAGGATGAATATCAATGCCTTGGTTGACTTCATCTGCAGTGATCCATTTTCGCTTGGCTAGTTCTTGAAGAACGGGATTCGACATTTTCTCAATCGATGTTTCTGGTCCAGTACAATTAATCAAACAAGTGAAATGTCCTGTATGGATGCTTTCTCCGGATCGAAATTGAATCAACAATTGACCTTTGTGAAGCGCTGCGGACAAGAGTTTCCCTGCACAGACCTCGAGTTGTCCGGAGGCTCGTTCAAGTTCTATCTTTTTTGCGATTGCACTGGGAATTCGGTGTCGAACCGTTCCCCACATGTGACGAAAGCGTTTAAGAAAGGTTCTTTTTTCTTCTGTCGTGAATCCTTGCCACCACAGCGAGAACTGGGGACGAAGTGCGTCGATACTCAGTAAAAATTGCGCTTCCGAACGTTTTTTTCGTTCATCATTAAAATAATGAACTAAAGAAATTAAGTCTGTTTGTTTTGGTTGGGCCGTAACAATTGATAATTCTTCTTCTGGATGTGCAAGCATGTTGAATCCATGTGTAGATAACGCCACGATTTTTTGGTGAAATCCGGCTGTTCGTAAACGGAGGACAGTGTCCACCATGGTGAGGCCATTACCGAGAATAAAAATCGGAAGATTTTTATTCATCGTTTCAAGTTCAAGTTTCCAGGGATTTCCCTGATAAAAGGCAGATTCAACAACTGTTTTCGGAAGTTCCTTTGGAATTCGTGGAAGTTCGTTGCCTGTCGCCAATACGAGCATGTCGAAATCCTCGAAGTTGTTAAAATCCTCTTGTTTTAAGTCGAAACGAACAAGGTTTTGCTTCGCCTTGGATTTTGTCTCTGTCCAAATGGACTGCAAATAGTTTCCATAAATCGACCGAGGGACAAACGCACGTGGATGGGAGATTTCCGGATGTTCAGCTTCTAAAAACCGAACAAAATGTTCTGGGTCCTCGGGAAAAGCACTCATGTTTTGACTTCGGACATTGAGCAATAAGTCTCCTGAGTCCTTCCTGTACGCTGGACCAAGTGTTTCTGAATCAGCGTGATGAAAGCGCGTAATTTCTCCCTGGAATCCTTGGTCGATTAACTGACGGATTACCATGGTTCCTGCGAACCCACCACCGATGATTGCGATTTTTTTAGGCATAAAAAAACTGCCCGAAATCGGGCAGCCTTCTTTTATTTATTACAAAATACTATTGTTGTTTCAGTGCTTCCAAGCGTTTTTTGTACTCTTGACCTTTTTCGATTCGGCCAAGTTTCGTGTTTGTTTTGTACAAAATATCCAAAATGGATTTTTCGTTTGGATTTTTCTCGATGTATTTTTCCAATGGAATTAAAGCAAGTGTAAACAATTCATTTGCTCTTTTCTCCATTTCTTTCACCTTCGGATCTTTCATGTCCAAATTCATCGCTGCTGTTCTTGTTTCCGCTGCCCAGTTGTAATAATGTGCACCTAATTGGTACAAAGCTTCGTTGTATTCAGGATCGATTTCGATTGCTTTGGACAATGCCTCAGCTGCTTTATCGTTTTGTTTTAATTCGATGTAAGAAGTTCCTAAAATGTAGTACAACTGTTTGTTGTTTGCATCAATAGCAAGGGCCTTGTTAATGTATATTTCGGTGTTGCTCACATCTCCTTTTTGCAAGTAGATGTTCACCATAGAAATTAATGCATCAATATTATTAGGGAAAATCTCTAAAACACTATTTACAGAAACAATCGCTTTGTCAAATTCCTTAGCATCCAATAATTTATCCACGTGATTATTCAAACTCAAGGTGGTATTGATTTCAGCATCCTTGTATTCTTCACCTAGAAAGGTGCGCAAGTAATAAGATACCAAGAAAGCGTTTAAGGATTCTTCGTATTTTTTATTGTTGTATGCTTCAATTCCTTGGTTGAACATCATGTCAGAACGGAATCCCATGAACGTTTGCGCATCAGAAGTCCACGCTTTTTTCGGATCCTCTAATACTTTTTTGAACGAAGCTTTGGAAATCGCCTCATATTCACTCATTTTCGCTTCATCCAATGGATTCTTTGCTGCGTCCATCGTTGCTACTTCGATTAAGCTATAGTAAATCTCCGCACGGTAAAGGTGCATTTTGAAGTCCTCCGCCGTTTCCGGATTCACAGCAGCCAAGTCGATGAATTTACGTGCTTCTTCCACCGTTTTTTTCGATGGTTCGATACCGTTGGTCATTGGATTATACTTCTTGTAAGTCATAATCGCATCGGTCACATTTTTCTTTTGTGCAAATGAGCCGAAAGTCAATGCGGAAAATGCAATTCCAGCAGAGAGTTTGATGAGGTTTCTTTTCATATTTGTTATTATATACGTCTAAAAATTAATCTTCGTCGCTTGTTTCAATTTCTGTGCCAAGATCCTCTGTCGCATCTGTCAACGGAATGTCTGCAGCTTCGATTACTTCAATTTCTTCATCCTCATCTTCTGTTCGTGGTACACGAGCAATGGCAGCAATCGCCGCAGTGGATTTTAAATTAATTAAACGAACGCCTTGTGCAGCTCTTCCCATTGTGCGTATGGTATCCACGTGCATGCGAATGGTCACACCCGATTTCGTGATGATCATTAAGTCATCTTCGTCGAATACATTTTGAATCGAAAGCAATTTACCCGTTTTATCGGTAATGTTCAGTGTTTTCACACCTTTTCCACCACGGTTCGTGATGCGGTAAACTGGCTCTTTATCTTCCGGATCGTTCAAGAATGTACGTTTTCCGTATCCTTTTTCAGAAACAACCAAAATCGTAGAGAAAATATCTTCCACACAAATCATTCCGATGACGTAATCATCGTCGCTTGTTAAGGTAACTCCACGAACTCCCGAGGCATTTCTACCCATTGGACGAACAGTGGATTCGTTGAAGCGAATGGCGCGTCCTGAACTTGTCGCTAAAACGATTTCGTTTGTACCATTCGTTAATTTTGCTTCTAATAATTCGTCGTTCTCACGGATTCCGATGGCATTGATACCATTTGAACGTGGACGAGAATACGCTTCCAAAGATGTTTTCTTGATAACACCTTGTTTCGTACACATTACGATGAAGTTGTTTTCTACGTAATCTTTATCGGTTAAGTCAAGTACTTTAACGTATGCTTTTACTTTATCGTCTTGTGGGATATTGATCAAGTTTTGGATCGCTCTTCCTTTCGACGTTTTATTTCCTTCCGGAATTTCATAAACACGCATCCAGAAACATCTTCCTTTCTCGGTAAAGATCAATAAGTAATTGTGGTTGGTTGCAACAAATAAATGCTCCAAGAAATCTTGGTCACGTGTCGCAGATCCTTTCGATCCCATTCCACCTCTGTTTTGAACTTTGTATTCCGCTAGGTTTGTACGTTTGATGTATCCAGCATGTGAAATAGTTACGACAACTTCCTCATCCGCAATTAAATCCTCCATGCGCATTTCACTTGCAGAGTATTCAATTCTTGATCGACGTTCATCGCCATATTTTTCGCGCATTTCGTTCAATTCATCCTTGATGATTTGCATACGACGCTCTTCGTTGTCTAGAATATCTTTTAAATCAGTGATGAGTTTCATTAAATCATCGTATTCTGAACGAAGTTTATCTTGCTCTAGTCCGGTTAATTGACGTAGACGCATGTCCACAATTGCTCGTGTTTGAATCTCTGAAAGTCCAAAACGTTCAGACAAACGATCTCTCGCTGCATCTGGACTAGAAGACGTTTTGATGATTTCAATCACTTCATCGATGTTGTCTGATGCAATGATTAATCCTTCCAAGATGTGTGCGCGTTCCTCTGCTTTACGCAAGTCGAAACGTGTGCGACGAATCACCACTTCATGACGGAATTCAACGAACTCTTGAATCAAGTCGCGTAATGCCATCATACGTGGACGTCCAGCTACCAAACAGATATTGTTTACCGAGAACGACGTTTGTAGTGAGGTGAATTTGTATAGTTTGTTTAAAACAACGTTTGCGATTGCATCACGTTTGATTTCAAACACGACACGCATACCACTGCGGTCAGACTCATCACGTAGGTCAGAAATACCTTCGATTTTCTTATCGTTCACAAGGTCGGCGATTTTTTTGATCATCTCCGCTTTGTTTACTTGGTAAGGAATCTCCGTGACAATGATTTGCTCACGTCCGTTTTCCTCCTCGATTTCCGCTTTACCACGGATAACGATTCTTCCACGTCCAGTTAACAACGCATCACGAACACCTTCGTATCCATAAATAATACCACCAGTTGGAAAATCCGGCGCTTTCACGTATTGTAACAATTCTTCACCGGTAATGTCCTTATTGTCTACATAGGCAATAACTCCATCAATCACCTCAGTTAAGTTGTGTGGAGCCATGTTTGTAGCCATACCAACCGCGATTCCTGCCGCACCATTAATTAATAGGTTAGGTATTTTAGTAGGTAACACAGTAGGCTCTAGAAGGCTATCATCAAAGTTAGCTTTAAAATCTACGGTTTCCTTTTCCAAATCACCCAGCATTTCCTCTGCGATTTTACGAAAACGTGCCTCCGTGTAACGCATTGCTGCAGGACTATCACCATCCACAGAACCAAAGTTTCCTTGTCCGTCCACAAGTGGGTAACGCAAGGACCACGGTTGCGCCATACGCACCATTGTATCGTAAACGGAACTATCACCGTGCGGGTGATACTTACCTAAAACTTCTCCAACAATTCTTGCGGATTTTTTATAAGGTCGATTCGAATAAACACCCAAGTCTTGCATACCATACAAAACCCTTCTGTGCACTGGTTTAAAACCATCTCGTACATCAGGTAGGGCACGTGAAACGATAACGGACATCGAATAATCGATGTACGCTGATTTCATTTCATCTTCAATGTTTATCTGAATAATTCTTTCTCCTTCAGCCATGTTTATTGATAATTAAATTCTGCTTGTCAATTTAAGCATTCAAAATTAATGAAATATGAACGCCATCCTCGGTCCAAAATCTAAATTTACTAACAAAATCACTGCATAAATTGTGAATAATTATCGATGCAAGCGAAATATAAAAGTTATATTTGTAATGCTTAAAAAGTGAACACATGGAAGCGAAATTTTCACCTCGTGTCAAGGATTTAATTAGTCATAGCCGCGATGAGGCTGTTCGACTAATGAATGAATTCGTTGGCGCAGAACATTTATTGTTGGGATTGATTCGCCTAAACGAGGGGACTGGGGTTCATATTTTACAAGAATTTAATTTGGACCTGACCAAAGTGAAGGCGGAAGTCGAGAAGATTTTATCTAAATCCTCGGTGACATATATTGCCAATCTCAATTTACCATTATTAAAACAAACAGAAAACATTATCAAACAGTCTTATTTAGAAGCGAAGGAATTTAAGTCGCCGATCATTGGGACAGAACACTTGTTGTTAACCATTTTACGAAATGAGGACAGTGTTGCTTGCCAAGTATTAAATAAGTATGGTGTAATGTATGAAAACGCACGAGACGAATACGAAGTTATGTTAGAAGAACGCAAACAACCAAAAGCTGAATTCCCAAGCAATAGTGGTGGGAATGAAGAAGAAGAAAACTACGGTACGCCACGCAAACCTGCAGATCCAAAGTCAAAAACGCCCGTTTTAGATAATTTCGGTCGCGATTTGACGAAAATGGCGGAGGCTGGAAAGCTTGATCCAATTGTTGGACGTGAAAAGGAAATTGAGCGAGTAAGTCAAATTCTTTCTCGTCGCAAGAAGAACAATCCGATATTAATTGGTGAACCAGGAGTTGGGAAAAGTGCAATCGCAGAAGGACTTGCCTTGCGCATTGTTCAACGTAAAGTTTCCCGTATCCTATTTAACAAGCGCATTGTCTCTTTGGACTTAGCTTCCTTGGTAGCGGGAACGAAATACCGTGGACAATTCGAAGAGCGAATGAAAGCTGTGATGCAGGAAATTGAAAAAAATCCGGACATCATTTTATTTATTGATGAAATCCATACCATCATTGGTGCAGGTGGAGCGAGTGGCTCTTTGGATGCTTCCAATATGTTCAAGCCTGCTTTAGCGCGTGGAGAAATGCAAGCGATTGGAGCAACAACTTTGGATGAATATCGTCAGTACATCGAGAAAGATGGTGCTTTGGAACGACGTTTTCAGAAAGTCATCATCGAGCCGACATCGGTCGATGAAACGGTTCAAATCTTGAACAACATTAAAGAACGTTACGAAGAACATCACTCGGTGACCTATACGCCGGAAGCAATTGCTTCTTGTGTGAAGTTAACAGAGCGTTACATTACGGATCGTCACCTTCCAGACAAAGCAATTGATGCCCTAGATGAGGTTGGATCACGTGTGCACATGACAAATATTAATGTACCGCAAGAAATTGTGGACATCGAAGCTCAAATTGAAGGATTAAAAGAGCAAAAAGCGGATGTGATTCGCTCTCAACAATATGAGAAAGCAGCTGAATTGCGCGATAACGAACGCAAGCTTCAGGAGCAACTAGAGACAGCGAAAACGAAGTGGGAGGAAGATTCCAAAAATAATCGTGTTGTTGTTACTGAAGAAGATGTAGCGGAAGTTGTTTCCATGATGTGTGGAATTCCAGTAACGAAAGTTTCTGAATCCGAAATGGGGAAATTGGTGAAAATGGCAGAAACCATTCGAGGGAAAGTCATTGGTCAGGACGAGGCAGTGGACAAAGTAGTGAAAGCTATTCAACGAAACCGCGCTGGATTAAAAGATCCAAATAAACCAATCGGATCATTCTTTTTCCTAGGTCCAACAGGGGTCGGAAAAACACAATTAGCGAAAGTGCTTGCAAGAAATTTATTCGATTCAGATGATGCGTTAATCCGCATCGATATGTCGGAATACATGGAGAAATTCTCCATTTCTCGTTTAGTTGGAGCGCCTCCAGGATACGTTGGATACGAAGAAGGTGGACAATTAACGGAAAAAGTACGCCGCAAACCTTATGCGATTATCTTGTTAGATGAAATCGAGAAAGCGCATCCAGATGTGTTTAACTTGTTGTTGCAAGTTTTAGATGACGGACACATGACCGATGGACTTGGACGTAAAATTGACTTCAAGAATACGATTTTGATTATGACGTCTAACATTGGTGCACGTCAGTTAGCTGATTTTGGAACAGGTGTTGGATTTGGAACGAAATCCCAAGAAGAAGCAAAGGAAACGAATTCCAAGTTGGTTATTCAAAATGCCTTGAGAAAAGCATTCTCTCCAGAGTTCTTGAACCGTGTGGATGACATGATTATGTTTAAGTCTTTGAGTCGTGAGGACATTCACAAAATCATTGACATCGAGTTAGAGAAATTACATGACCGAATCAAAGGAATGGGGTATTTCGTGGAAAGTACGGAAAAAGCGAAAGACTTTATTTTGGAGAAAGGATACGACGAAAAATTCGGTGCGCGTCCAATGAAACGAGCAATTCAGAAATTCATCGAAGATCCATTGGCTGAGGAAATCATCAATGCGAATTTGGTGGAAGGTGATACGATTTTACTGGACCACGAAGAAGGGAAAGAGGAATTGAAAGTAACCATCAAAAAACCGAAAGCGCCTAAGAAAAGCGCTGATAAAAAAGAATCTTAAATACCAGAAAAGCGAGTGAAAACTCGCTTTTTCTTTTTTAATGATGTTCTTAGTGTAATGTTCTTAGTGTGTAAAAATTACCTCCTCATTCGGAACGCGCATTCTTGGACCCCAAATTCCTGGTTCGGTTCCAAGTCCCACAGAGATAATCATATTAATTTCTACTCCTCTCGGTAGTTTTAAGGCTTGCTTCACGCGTTTCTCGTCAAATCCTTCCATTGGACACGTGTGGAATCCTTCCGCAGCGATTGACAACATAAACGTTTGAGCGGCCAATGCACATGATTTGTGTGCGCCTATGCGTTGATTTGCACTTCCTCCTGTACGGACAAACGGTTTTCTAAGTCCTGCGAAGAAACTGATGCTGCGACGAAGTAAACTCATGAATCCAAATGGATCGTTAGAATATACAAGCGGCATTATTTTTCCGTAGTAATTCATCCCCATTTTTTGTGCTTTGTCGGGCTCTCCAACGATACTTGCCTTCACCATGTCCAAGTTCCACTTCGCGCGACTTTTCCATTTGTCCTTGCGGGTAACGAAAACCACCATTTGTTGTGCGGTTTGTGCGGCACTCTGACCCAAACACAAGGGAACAAATGTCTCTAGCATCTCCTTGGATTGAATCCAATGGAATTCCCAAAGTTGCATGTTGCTGCTATTTGGAGAAAGGATTGCTCGTTCGATACTCGTTTGAATAACTTCGTTTGGAACGGGTGTGTTTGCGTCAAATTTGCGGTTTGAACGTCGGTATTCGATGATGCGTTGGAATTCTGAATTCATAAGTTAATGTGCTAATGTGCTAATGTGCCAATGTGCCAATTGGTTTTTTGTGTATTGTTTTTAGTTGTTTATTTCATTATTTCTTCAACTGAATAATCTTATTCGTTGGAAATCTGAATTCATAAGTTAATGTGCTAATGTGTCAATGTGCTAATGTGCTAATTGGTTTTTTGTTGATCGTTTAATTGTTTTATTCCTGTTACAGTGTAGCCTTGTTTTTTTAACAATTCAAGAACGCCATTTGTTCCACCGAGATGTCCGGCGCCGACAGCGATGAAAGTCGCTTCCTTGATGATTTGTTTTTCAATAACTGGAATCCAATTGGCATTTCGGACATCCAAAAACCAATGATTGAATTCAGGAAGCATATCTGTTTCTTCTGAAATCATTTTGTACAGGCCATTGATGTCTTCTTTTTCATACAGGTTAAACATCACATCAAATTCTGACATGTTCGAAAAATCGTCCATGAATTGCAGTTGATCTTTGATGCTGACACGGTCAATGGTTTCCATTTGATACATGACTGTCTCAAGTCCAATGAGTGGCATTTTGTATTTTTTCGCCAGTTTATCGAACTCCATTTCAAAGGACTTTTGCTTTCCGATTTTTTCTTGAAGAACCACCGAACTGAAGAAAAAAGGTTTCATGTGGGCATATTGCTCAAACTTGGATTCTTTCCAGGACAGCGAATCCATACAGAAGGATTTTAACTTGGTGTAAGACGAATCGGACATGTAATCCTTCAAGGTGCCTCCATTCGGAATCAAAGTCATTTTTGCTAATTCGATTTTCTGGGACATGTTCATGTCGAGCTCAATTTCAAGGGCAATCGTTGCGCATGTTTTGATGGCGTCCATGACCTTTTTTGGCATTTCAAAATCCTCTTTTGGCATGGTGTGAATGGTTCCGAAAAGATAGGAGTCTTGTTTTAGTCCATTTCCGGAAATTCGATAAAGTAATTGCGTGTTTGCGCTAGTGAATAGTACGATGAAACTGATGAGAATCGAAAGGCGTTGCGTTAATTTCATAAGCTTTAATTTATTACGACAAATTTACGTGGAATATTCATTTGCAGCGGATTTTACTGACAACTTTTCAAGGATTCCACTAAACTTGCTGACACCTTGACTTAATTTTGACAATGGTCTTATCTTTGCGAACCCAAAAGCGAATTAAAATTTCAGATTATGTCAGAAGAGAAGGAAGAATTGAAAAATGACCAACATCAAGATCCACAAGAGGAAACAACGGATGCGGTAGATTCTACGATTGAAGAAAATAAAGAGGAAGCTCCAAAAGAGTTGACAGCAGAAGAAAAGTATGCCGAGCTAAATGATCGTTACTTGCGTTTACATGCTGAATTTGATAATTTCAGAAAAAGAACATACAAAGAGCGCATCGAATTAACGGCAACAGCAAACAAAGATGTATTGTTGAAATTGTTGCCTGTTATGGACAACTTTGAGCGTGCGATTGTTACCAATGAGAATTCAGAAGACGTTGCAGCAATGAAAGAAGGATTCCATTTAATTTACACAATGTTTAAGGGCATTTTGGATTCCAAAGGATTGAAGCCAATGGAAGCGAAAGGCGCACCTTTTGACAGTGATTTACATGAAGCGATTGCCAATATTCCTGCACCAGATAAAAAGATGGTTGGAAAAGTAATCGAGGATGTTGAAAAAGGATATTATTTAAACGATAAAGTGATTCGTTTTGCGAAAGTAGTCGTAGGACAATAACGAGACCCACATTATGAGTCAAAAAAGAGATTATTACGAAGTATTAGGTGTTTCCAAAAATGCGGACGAGGCTGAAATCAAAAAAGCGTACCGCAAAATGGCGATCAAGTTTCACCCGGATAAAAATCCAGATGATGCAAGTGCGGAAGACAAGTTTAAGGAAGCAGCGGAAGCATACGAAGTATTAAGCAACGCAGAAAAACGTGCGCAATACGACCGATTTGGACATGCAGGAATGGGTGGACAAGGTGGCTTCGGTGGTGGAGGCATGAACATGGATGATATCTTCTCGCAATTTGGAGATATTTTCGGTGGTGCTTTTGGCGGAAGTTTTGGTGGAAGCAGAAGCGGCGGTGGATCAAGAACCGTTCGTGGAACCAATTTACGCGTAAAAATGAAATTGACCTTGGAGGAAATTGCCAATGGGGTTAAAAAGAAAATCAAGGTCAACAAATTGGTGAATGCCGAAGGAGTGACCTACAAAAATTGTCCGACCTGTAACGGGACGGGAAGAATTACACGTGTTGCTCAAACCTTCCTAGGTGCCATGCAAACACAATCCGCGTGTCATGTGTGTCAAGGTGCTGGAAAGTCCATTGACAAAAAACCGGCAGATGCGGATGCACAAGGATTAAAACGTCAAGAAGAAGTCATTGAGATCGAAATTCCAGCTGGAGTAGAGGAAGGCATGCAATTGAGCGTTCAAGGACGTGGAAATGCAGGTCCATTCAATGGTGTTGCAGGAGATTTAATCGTTGTAATCGAAGAAGTGGAGCACGAAGAACTACGTCGCGAAGGAGAAAACGTACATTACGATGCGTACATCAATTTCGTTGATGCGGTTTTAGGTGAATCCATTGAAGTTCCAACCATTGGCGGAAAAGCGAAGATCAAAGTCGAGCCAGGAACACAAAGTGGAAAAGTACTTCGCTTGCGTGGAAAAGGATTGCCAAGTGTTCAAGGATATGCAACAGGTGATCAATTTGTTCACATCCATATTTACACACCGGTTAACGTTTCCAAAGAAGAAAAAGAAATCTTGGAAAAGTTAAAACAAAGTGAGAACTTTAGTCCTAGCGCAGCACAGAAAGAAAAAGGATTCTTCAAGCGTATGCGCGACATGTTCCATTGATGAAATTTATTGATTTAGCTGAAAACGGAAACAATTCACCTCTGACTTATGTCAGTGGAATTCTACTCATTTTCATTTTATATTTTTTAGGAAGCTTGGGAATTTTGGTGGACATCCACTTTAATTTCCCGAGTTTGTCCATTGAATCCATGGACGCGCAGTTCTATCAAACGATGGGACACACCCGCTTTTTATTTTGGGTACTTTTCCCTTATCTACTGGTTTTTATCGGCGTCTTGCTTCATCACCGATGGATGCATCAACGTCCAATCATTCAGGCCTTCACATCGATGGAGAATTTCCGTTGGAAACGCTTGTTCTTTGCCTTCTTTTTCATCATCGTCGTCATGGTTGGACTGATGTCCATTCAGATTTATGCAGATTCCTTCGGTCACGGACAAGCCTTTGAATTTCAATTCGATGCAGCGAAGTTTTTCCCGTTGTTGGTGGTTAGTTTACTGATGTTGTCTGTTCAGACAGCGTGCGAAGAATTGTTGTTTCGCTCGTATTTGTTGAAAGGATTGAAATTACGCATCAAACGCACTGGGACATCCATCTTGATTAGTTCACTGATGTTTGGACTCATGCACATCGGAAATCCAGAAGTGCAGGAATTGGGTTACCACATGCTTGTTTATTACTTCTTGTCCGGATTGTTTTTAGCGCTCATCACCACGGTCGATGACGGACTCGAATTGGCGATTGGCTATCACTTTGCAAATAATTTAATTGCGGCTATTTTCGTGACAACAGATTGGC
>ENA-OUVC01000364-OUVC01000364.1-marine-metagenome-genome-assembly--contig:-NODE-364-length-30847-cov-4.877803_pt1 | contig 30847 bp, 33 predicted proteins | sample MGYA00248622_ERZ508571 | MGnify/ENA primary metagenome ERZ508571 (study PRJEB26236, sample SAMN06267175) | marine metagenome | isolation source: Columbia River Estuary | place: USA:Columbia River Estuary... | reverse complement strand
TATCGTATATTAGTAAAATCAACTCTTGATGGGAGTACAACAGTGGTAGATAATGGTAATGTTTTTAAAATAGTACGTAATGGCTAATAACCCGGTACCAGTTCGGAAGACGGTATATAATAAAGAACATATTAATAAAGTTGTAAAAAGAGAATTTACAACCTTTAAACAGCCTGTACCTGAAAATACTCAGTTAACTATTGAAGACTTCTTTGCATTATACGAAGAACTTTTTTATGAAATTCCAATTAACGGAGAAGCTGGAACCCATGAATATTTAATAAAAAGAAGCTCAGAATTATACAGGTTAGATGATTCTACTGCCGATATACAACCTCTCTTAGATGAAATAACAAATCTAAGAGCACAGATTATAGATAACGAAAGCGAGATTATTGCATTACAAGAACAAGTAGCTAATCAGAATGTCAAAAACTAATTACATAGTATCCACAGGAGTTCCTAGTCAATTAGGTATAGTGACTAAAAACCTAAATGAAAAAGATAGGAATTTAGTAGATAACTTTTACCTGAATAGTAATTTTAAACCTGAAAAACATACAGTAGAGTTACACGTATATGGAGTAGATGATCAGCGGTTATTTTCTGTTGATTCCTACTTTCCCGAGTTTAATCATATTACATTTACACAATACGAATCAGGTAAAATATCTGAGCTAAATATATCCCCAGAAGCAGACGCTAGCCAATTAGGATACAGTTATGGACAAGTTAGTTTACTCTATAACTTCTTAAATAATCTATATAGCAACGATAATTTTATTTTTGAAGGTAACTTTTTCATAGAAGAATTATCGTCTGATAGAACAGAAATTTTAGCGTTAAGTAATGAAGTATCTTTACAAGATCTAATTAAATTTACTTCTGAAATTAAAAGAAAACTAGAAAGTCTTTCTTATTTTCAAGATTTCAGATTAAATTTTGGAGATAACAGGTTATTGATAGGTATTAATATTGATCTTATAGATTATAGAGGAGGAAAAGCTTTAGCTATAAAGCTATATGAACCTTTACCGGTAGATTTTGAATTTAAAGATACGTTTAGAGTAGTTGAGTTAGTATCAGACTCTGTAGTGTTTGAAATCGATACAGAAGTAATACCGGATGAAATAGTATTTCCTCATTTAAAAGGACCTAATTTTGATATAGAATTAGTAGAGGATAATAATAACCCTACAGGTTTTTTTAATTATAATGAACTATTTAGCTACCCGGTTACTAGTTCTTATTACGAGTTATACTCTTTATTTGAAGAGAGCAGCGCTCAAATTAGCATAGACCATAGCAACTATTCAGACTTTATAAACTTTTCTTCAGCAGAAGAGAGATTAAGAAATTTTAAATATAAAGTAGATTTAATAAAATCATACGAAACTTCTTTGCAAACTCTAAGTAATACAGGGTACATAAGATTCGGTATTACGGGTAGTAGAGATTATTATGAATCTTTAATTGAAGGTATTGTAAATAACTTTGACCATTACGATAGATTTTTATATTTTGAAAGTGGATCTAATAGCTGGCCTAAATCTAACACTACAAGACCATTTAAAAACCAGGCAAGTTCCACAGCACAAGCATCAAACTGGTATAGTGGTCAATTAGAAATTGCTTCTAATTTTGATGTAAGTAACTTAAATGCATTAACGAATACATTACCAGTATTTTTAAGAGAAGATCAAGGTAACAATCCTGCTCTCCTTTTTATTAATATGCTCGCACAACATTTTGATAATATATGGATATATCAAAAAGCTGTAAGTGATAAGTATGATGCTGATAATAGAATTAACTTCGGCATATCTAAAGACTTAGTAAGAACTACTCTAGAAAATTTTGGAGTTAAGTTATATAATAGTAACTTTAACTTAGAATCTATATTTGGAGCATTTATAGGTGAGTCTTATATATCCGGAAGTGAACAAATAAACGAATATAAAATAATTACCTCAGGTTCTACAAATGCGTATTTACAACCAATGCCATTTGACAACTACCAGAAAGAAGTTTATAAAAGAATATACCATAACCTACCTTTATTAACTAAAGCAAAAGGAACTGAAAGAGGTTTAAGAGCTTTAATAAACTCATTCGGCATACCTTCTCAGATTTTAGAAATAGGTATTGCAGGCGGTCAAAAAATAGGACCAGGTTTTTATGGACCAACACAACTACACCATAGTTCTTCTTTAAAATTAAGAACAGATAATGACGGTACAGTTATTACTGGTGATGCATTATCAAATTACACTTCTATTGTTAGAAGAGAATATGAGTACTCTGATGACTTAAATTTTGTTGAAGTAGGATTAGCTCCTTCTAAGAATATAGATAATTATATAGTTTCTCAAAGTGCTGTATTAGGTTTTTCAAACTTTAACATAGACGACTATATTGGTGACCCTAGAGACTCTTATAAATCTGAATACACTGCATTAGAGAAACATCGTAAAGTAATACTAGGAAATCTAGATAGATATGACCTAATGGATTATATTAGGTTAATACGTTTTTTTGATAATGCTTTATTTAGAATCATTAAAGATTTTATACCAGGTAGATCAACAGCTATTACCGGTATTATAATTAAACCTCATAAGTTAGAAAGAAATAAAGCAAAGCACGTAAGTGTTAGTACTATATTCCAAGACTATTCTGGGTCAATAGATACTGCTTTTACGGTAGGAACTCACGGAGGATCTTATACACAGTTAGTAGAGAGAAGTACAGCATACTCGGAAAGAATTGTAGTTCCTTCTGGATCTGCTATGACCTTTAGACATAATTACGAAGAACCTAAATTTAATGGAGAGTTAAGTGGAAGTAGAATTAAAATTACGGACGGTGAATTAAATAGAGGAAACAGAATTAAAAAAGGATCACAACCAGAGTTAGCATTTAGGATAACATTCATAAACCAATCTAACACTATTCCTAGAGATTGTACTATCACATTCACAGTAACTCAAATAACACCTGCACCTACAGCTGCTCCAACTGCCGCACCAACACCTAGTCCTACCGCTGCACCAACCGCAGCCCCTACTCCTAGTCCTACCGCTGCTCCCGTGACACCTAGTCCTACAGCCGACCCTGTGACACCGGCACCAGTAACACCTGCTCCCGTGACACCTGCTCCCGTGACACCTAGTCCTACCGCTGCACCAGTTACTCCAGCACCAACTACTCCAGCACCAGTAACACCAGCACCAGTTACTCCAGCACCAATAACACCTAGTCCTACCGCTGCACCAGTTACTCCAGCACCAACTACACCTAGCCCGACTAGCTCTCCTCAGTATGACTATTTCTTTGCAGATGTATTCGCCTGTAACGGGGTAAATAGTTGTACCGAATCTATAGATACAATCTATGTTATGGTTAACGTAAATAACCCACCACCAATACCAAATAAATTCTACGTAACATCAACTGGTCCAGATGGATATGCATATAGAGTAAATTCTGCAACATTTAGTTCAGGAGTCGCTCTAGAACTAGGAACACAATTCGGCTCTTTCAATACATGTGCACTTGCTTGTATGGCATAGCACTAAAAGCATTAAATACTACTATACTTAACTAATTATAATAAAAAGTGACAGAATTAGACTTTATCAATATTGACCCAAGCGCTACATTTTCAGACAACATAAACGTTTTCTATAGTAGCAGTGTGGTAACAGGTAGATCTTATGCTGATTTAACTTTAGGTAGAGTAGCCTTTACAGGCATGACAATACCTTTTAGGTATATTGCTCAAAATATTGATTTACAGCAGACTATATTACAGGCCGAAAATATTACTTTTAAATATTCTAATGCAGGAGATATAAATGGTAAAAAGAATATAACAGCTAATATTATAGAAAGAGTAAGGAGATCAAATTATTTCTTTATAAGACTACAACCAGTCTTTCTAGAAAAGAGTCAATTTGGCGCTAATAACATACCATTAGGTGATGGTATTAATTGGACTGCATTTGACAGTACTGTCGATCCACAATTCCACTACATTCAATACGTACAGATACCTTCTGAAATTATATTTAACCCCTACATATCCACAGTATTTAATAATAGTTCAGATAACCCAATATTAAGTAATGCAACGGTACTACGAAAAGCTAATTATATACAACAGGTAGACAGAAATGAAGATCCGATAGAGCCTACTAATTTACCACAGATATTATTAAACCAAGCAACACCGGCTGAAATTCAAGATAGTAACTATACAACAGCAGGAATTATTAATGCTAGATATGTTGGTTCAAAACTAAACTCAGGAAGCGTACCAGGTAATGACCCGGCTTTAGGTTTAGTTTCAATTAGAGCTAGCTTACACCCTTCAGGATCTAACTTTACAAAAATAAAAGGAGTTAACCTATCAGATAGACAAATACAGCAGGTTTACTTTACACCACAAGTTACAAATACTATAGCCGGAGGAAAGACTAGAGTATATGGGGGAAATAAGTCATTCCCTGCAGCACCTAACTTACTATACTTAGAAGAGGGAAATAGATTTGTAAGGATTTCAAATAGAGATATTTACTCTATAGATGAAGATAAAATGCATTCAACTAATAACTTAGGAACTATTATTAGAACCCAAACCTAGAATATTATAACAGCTGATATTTATATTATATAATTTAAACAAAAATGGGATATTTAGACAATTCAATCGTAACAGTAGATGCGATACTAACTAAAAAGGGAAGAGAGCTCTTAGCAAGAGGAGACGGTTCTTTCAAAATTACACAATTTGCTCTTGCTGACGATGAGATTGATTACACTTTGTACAATCCTCAACATCCTTCCGGTTCTGTATATTATGGAGAAGCTATAGAAAATATGCCTTTATTAGAAGCTTTCCCTGATGAAAATCAGATTATGAAGTATAAGTTAACAACTCTACCAAGAGGTACTTCAAAACTTCCAGTACTAGATTTAGGATTCTCATCTATTCGTTTAAAACAAGGAGCTTCTCTTGCGATTACTCCACAGACATTGAACTACTTAGGTGCAACTACAACATACGAAGCAGGAGGGTATACAGCTACAATTGCAGATGTTAGAGTACTTAATACATTTAACGGAGTAGGTATCAACTCAGAAGAAGCAATTAGATTAAATACAGGTACTACTATAGGAACAAATGTTTCTAAGACAGTTATCGGTACTTCAATTAACTTGACTTCAACAACAATAAACACTTTATTCGGAACAAGATTAACACTTCAGACCACTATAACAATTATCGGTCGTGATTCAGGAGCGAGATTAACAATTCCAGTAACCATTACAAAAACTAACTAATTATGTCATTTAAAAGATTTGACCAAGAAGATATAGTAGTAAGTGCTGAATCGGTAACAGCTCCATTATGGACTAACAACGTAATAAACTTAACTGCTTTCTACACTAGTTCAACACAAGTATCAAGTACTTCTGGGGACTATTATTATAACGTATTTAATACTGCATCAACAGATTCAACAGCAGCAAGTCAATTTTCAATTGCTTATGCTGACAAACAAGGAGGCGGAACACTACAATATAATGCTAGTGTGACTGGAAAGTCCCCATCTTCTACTATCTACGGACAGTATAGAAACTTAGTACTAGGTGATGAAGAGTCTGAATTTACATTTGGAGGAGAAACAGCTGACCACTTCTATGTTATAGCAGTAGATAGAGCAAGATACAAAGAAAAACTACTCCCAGGAACTCTAACATTAATATTAAGCGGAAGTGGAGCTAACAAAATTACATTAACAGATAATAGTAGAGCTGTCGCAACAACTACATTTACTGATTCAGGTCGAGTATTTGAACTTGTAGCAGGCTCAGGAGGTACTGTAGATACAACAGCTAACGCTAACGGATACTCAGTATCAGGCTCTTACGGTAAGTTCTTACCTGATGTAGGTATAGTAATACTTAACGGTAAAGCATTAGACCTTCCCTTCGTAACAGGAGGAGGAATAGCATTAGGTACAACAAGAACTGCTAACAACTCAGCATTAAATCTTAAAAAGTTATTCTTAGCTTTATCAAAAGGTAAGCACTTTAGATTAAACTCTGAAGAAACTATTTCATCTAACTTTATATTCGTACGAGCAAGAAACGCAGAATTTAACTATTCTACTAACCCATCTTTACTATCAGGATCAGGAGAAATCAGACACAATGTTATGATCAATACTCCACAGTCTTATATTACAGGTGTAGGTTTGTATAATGATAATAACGATCTTTTAGCAGTAGCTAAATTATCTAGACCATTATTAAAAGACTTTACAAAAGAGGCTCTAGTTAGAATCAAGCTTGACTATTAATGAATGAGTACATACAAAAAACTAAACAGGCAAGATGTCTACGTAACAGTACACGACGCTCGTAAGCATTGGCATACAAGCGGGAGCTTGCTTCGTGGTTTTAAGTCAACAAATGAGTACTCTATAGATAAATTTATAGGACTTTCAGGTTCAACAGAATACTTTTTGAACGATGAAGACTTATATCAATATGCAACAATACCTTCCCAGCAAGTTCAAGAAAGACATAAGCAGATAGTTTATAAAAGTATACATAATTTATACTATAGCGGTAAGGTTCAAGACTCTACATTTAGTGGATCATTTGATAACTACCTAGAGACTACTCTACATTTAAGTGAATCTAGAGACCTACATAACGTTCAAGAGATAAGCGTATTTTCAGTACCACAAGAAGTTTTTGGAACTAATATTGTACCCTTTTCTTTTATATTAAAACCAAACGGAGCTAAAGATAACTACGTTAATGATGGTTATGTAACAGATGAGATAGGTCAAAACGACTATATACAGACTTTCGAAACTTTATTTGGATCTGTAAGAAAAATTGCTTGTGATTATATACTTGACGAAGGTACTTATGTACTAGAAACTTCTACAGCAGGTGGCGAATATATTGATTCACCTGATGGACAACATAGAGTTGAAATTGTAGACGATGGAGAAGGTAGATTAATAATGTCAGGTTCAGGTTCAGAACCTTGTGCTCCAGTTAGAATTATAGGAGATATCGTTTATAGCCACGGCCAAGTTATTTTAACTGATCCAGAAATTGTAGAAATATATAATAGTTTTTATCTCAATCCAAACCTTCACTGGAAATCTAACCACCCTATTTATACATATAATATGTACTGCAAGGTTAGAGATTCAGAAATGAACTTTACCCATAACCCGAGTGCATTAACCGGCTCATTTGGAGATATACTACCTAACGTAACAGGAAGTACATTTAGTCCATACCTAACAAGTGTAGGACTCTACAATGATGCAGACGAGTTAATAGCAGTAGGAAAGCTAGCACAACCAACTAGAAAGTCACTATATAACGATATGACTTTCGTTGTAAAAATTGACATGTAAATAATAAAAAAAAATGGCTATAACATTTAGAGCAAATAAAGGAGAAGCATTAACCTATAAAGAAATGGACACCAACTTAGGTTCCTATTTCTATTCTAGCTCTTTAACAAAAGAATCTTGGGTAGCAAATTCTGCCACAAGAACAACTGTAAACTTTGCTACTCTATTTTATACAGGCAGTACCTTAATACCTTGGAACCTAGCTGCGCATCAAATACCTTTACATGCAACCGGAAGTAGATCTATTAACGGATCAGTTCAATACGCAAGTCAAAGCTTACAAGCAGGTGCTCCAGATTTCTTATTTAACCCAGTAAACGGGTATGTAGGTATTAAGAAGTCAGCAACATCTAGAATTAATGCACCTTTAGATATTAACGGTAATGCAATCATAACCGGTTCCTTAACTGTAACAGGAGATGCTGTAATATTTGGAAGAATAACAGCACAAGAATTTCATACTGAATTTGTTAATGCTTCAGTAGTCTACGAGAGTGGGTCTACAAAGTGGGGAGATACAACAAACGATTTTCATGACGTAACAGGTAGTTTAAATATTACAGGAAGCTTAACATTACAAGGCCCATTCATAGTAAAAGGAAATACTAGATTCGGAGTTGATTGTAATAGTAACCACGAAATGACTGGAAGCTTAAGAGTAAATTCTAGCTGTGTTAGACAACACTACATTAGTTCCGGAAGCTTTGGTATTAATACAAAGAATCCTCAATACGACTTACAAGTTATAGGACAAATACAAGCTTCAAGAAACATTTTAGCCTTCTCTGACGCACGATTAAAGGATAATATACAACCTATACAAGGTAGTCTAGATATCATCGATGCGATAGGAGGATACACTTATACACGTAATGACTGGAACGATATACCAGGTGTAGGAACTATTGCCCAAGAAGTAAAAGCAGTCCTTCCGGACGCTGTTCATAGTGATGAGGAAGGTTACTTAAGTGTTGATTATAATGCAATAACAGCTGTTCTACTCGAAGCTGTAAAAGCCCAGAATATATTGATACAAAATTTACAAGAGAGAGTAGCACAATTAGAAAATAAATAGAAATGGCAATAACATTAAGAAGCGTAAAGGGTGGTGCTTTAACCCATACAGAAGTAGATAACAACTTCAGGAGCTTTATTTACTCATCCTCTTTTAGCGGGCAAGTTATATCGTTATTTACCTCTGCTAGTAGTAATAATGTACAGTCTATCAATATAGCTCCAGTAGGAGGTGTTGCTAGTGATACACAAATTATATATAGAAGCGGGTCTGTAAATATAGGATCTAATGATTTGAAGTACGATTATAGAGCAGATAAGTTTATAATAAGTGCTAATACCGAAATAACCGGATCTTTAGTCATTAAAGGTACATTACAAGCAGAACAAATACACACTTCTTTTACTTCATCTTCAGTAATCTTTCAAAGCGGGTCTACTAAATGGGGTAATAGTTTTGACGATACACATACTGTAGTAGGAAATTTACAAGTTTCAGGTTCATCTACATTTGGATGCTACCACAACGGAACCGCTATAAATGTTGTAAACGGATATGTAGTACTATCAGAAGTTTCTCAAAGCCTTAACTTTGCAAACGATAATGCAGCAGCATCAAACGGTGTACCGTTAGGAGGGTTATATAGAAATGGCAACTTTATTCAGATAAGAATTAGCTAATATGCCTCAATTATATTCTTTACTTACAGGTTCAGTATATTTACCTGACGGCTCTATCTCCGCATCAAGAGGATTCTCAGGATCTTTTTATGGAAACGGATCAGGACTAACAGGTATTACTACAGCTTCGTATGTAGAGTTTACAAACGTAAAAAATAAACCAGTAATAATATCTGGATCAATTCAGATAGATCATAACGCTACTACAAATTATACCAGTAATAGGCATATTGACCATAGCGCAGTAACTTTTTCTGGTATAGGAGGAGTACTAGGAGGCGGGGACTTAACTACCTCAAGAACAATTACTTTAAATGTAGGAGATAGCCAATTTATAAACGGTGTAATCGCTGCTTTACCTAACGGTACTATTTCAAGCTCTGTACAATTATCTGGATTCTCTGGATCATTTTATGCTCATGCAATAGGAGGAGCTACAACACTACTAGAAGTAACACATAGTCTTAATAATAGATTCCCAACTGTACAAGCTTATCAATATACAGCACCAGGAATCTACGATACAGTAATACCAGCCGGTATTCAAAGTACAGGAGTTGATACTCTAAAAATAACATTTGCCGGAAGCTTTTCCGGATCAGTTGTTATTCGTACTTAAATTTCGTAACTTAATCTTTAACTAAATGGGAATTACTATGCCGTCATGGATTTACGATGGCCGAATTATCACTGAAATGAGTGATATGCCTGAGGGCACTTTTGGCTTTATTTACGAAGTAACACATACTCCAACAGGGAGAAAATATATAGGAAAAAAAGTACTATATTTTAACAGGACTTTACCACCGCTAACCGGTCAGAAAAGGAAGCGAAAGGTAGTCAAAGAATCAGATTGGAAAACCTATTTCGGATCTCATGCAGAGATAGTTGGCCTTATAAAAGAAGGTAAGCAAAGAATTTACTAAACAAATCTTATGTTTTGTTAGGTCAAAGAAACTTCTTACATATTATGAGACTAAATACCTATTTATTAAAGAGGTACTTGAATATAGAAACAATTATATTAACGACAACGTCCTCGGAAAATTTTATAGAAAAGACTTTATAACACCTGATACAGATGATTAAACTACGAGAAATAGTAGGATTACCAAGCTTACAGTACCACATCGATAACGGTTTAACTCTACATGAAAACATATACCGTTATTCTTCTGAAGCATTTGTTAACTTATTTACAGAAGCTAGAGAAGCTTATGAGAATGGAGAAGTAGAATTAAACGAAGAAGATGAAGATCTAATTAGAAACACAGACATTGGAACTCATGGGGACTATAACGGAATGGTTGTACCTTTAGATTTACCAATGGTATCTCCAAGCTATAATCCTTTATTTGAAATTGGATGCTGGATTGACGAAATGATTGAAGATGATAGTAAGATAGACGAAGCTAATAGCATCGATGAGATGATTGATTTCGAAGCAGTAAAAGAAGCAGTAGAGTCTATAGGAGCTAAGATTGATATGGACAAGTTTAGAAAAGCAGTTAAACACCATAACGATAACTTTGATTATAACGGATTTGAAATACTAAAAGCTTCTGTTGATTACATTCAAGAGATAGAATACAAAGGAAAAAAAGTTCAATTAAATAAACCAAAGCGTGGAGGTAGTAAAAAATTCTACGTTTACGTTAAGAATCCTTCAACAGGAAATGTAAAAAAAGTATCATTTGGTGATACAGGACTTTCAGTTAAATTTAAACAACAAGGAGCTAGAGCATCTTTTGCAGCTCGTCATAAATGTGCTCAGAAGAAAGACAGAACTAAAGCAGGTTACTGGTCTTGTAATATTGGCCGATATTGGAAATCACTTGGAGGAAGTTCTAACTTCTCAGGATACTGGTAGTCTATGAAACTTTTAAAAATACTTTTAGAAGATACTAGAATAGAAACAATTGCGCAAAAATTAGTTAATGCGTATAATACTTACTACGGTAAAAGCACAGTAACTATAAACCCTAAAACAACAACAGACTCTAGATTTGAATTACTATTTAACGGTTCTTCAATGGGGGATTCTTACTTTAGTGTCAACCTACTAGGAGATATTTACTTAAGTGACGGAATGAACGATCAATTCTTTTTTAATGAAAAAGACTCTGATCAAAAAATACAAAAAGCAGTTAATAAGATATTAGACAAATCAACTAAGTTAACTGGAAAGCGATGGACACCTGATGACGAACCAGAAGAAGATACAGAGTGGGTTGAAGAAATATCAGCCAAACAGTTATTTACTGCCGCCGGAATAGGCTTAGCAACTTTAGGAGCACCTAATATGGGACAAGCTCAACAAAAAGAACCAACACCAATCTCTCAAACTACTCAACAAAAAGATACAACTATGACCGGCTTCGGTCTAGGAAAATCTTCTGAACATCGTATTGCTAAGCAAATGGCTAGGATGAAAGCAACTGCTGATCTAATGCAGAAGATGAAAGTACAGACCTTAAAAGGAGGTATTGAAGTTAAAAGCGAAAAGACTTTTCAAACAGCTAACGGCTACGAAGTAGAGATGACCGTTGCAGTATCTCAATAATATGAAACTCACAGATATAATAATAGAAGGCATAGGTAAAAAGATCAATTGTAATAATTGTGAATGGTCCTGGAAAGAATCTGAAGGCGGTAAAGATAAGTACCTCTGTCATAAATGTGGTCATGATAATAAGCCTAACTCTTTCGATGAGTTTGCTTTATTGAGAGGTGAAGGAGCCGCTAAGATAGCATCTACCGCAAAAGAAAAAGGTGGATTAGCTTTATTAACCTACAATCACTTTAAGGTTAAAGACTCTTATTATAAAAAAGCAGCCGAAGGTAAGTTTGACTTACAAGAAGCAAAGAAAGAATTTAAAGAAACTTTAAGCAAAATATCCTTAGAAATGGACCAAACTACTTTTCAAAGAGAAGTGGGACGTCTAGAAGTCTTAGGAGAGTTAATTATCAAGAATGACTAATAGAGAAAAGAAAGAAGCTAACCGTAAGAAGATAGCTAAAGCCACTGTTAAGCAGCAACAGAAGAAAGGCAACTACAAAAAGAAGAGCTAGTATGCTTCCATTTGAAGAAGAAATAAAAGAAGGTTATTATGTTAGGACGTTTGATTCTAAAACTCCTATTGATGAATTCGTATGGCATAGAGATCAAGAAGATCGATGGATAGAACCAATTGGTGAAACTGATTGGAGATTTCAATACGATAATGAAGTGCCGATTCCTCTACAAAAGCTATTTATTGGAGCAGGGACCTACCATAGAGTAATTAGAGGTACCGGCGAATTAACCTTAAAGATTATTAAACAAAATGGCTAAAGCAAAATCAGCAGGAAGTTCTCAAAAAGTATCTTTTGGAAAAAAGACTCAAGGTAAACCTAAAAAGAGTTACGGACCTAAAGATCAAAAACCAAAAAAGTATAGAGGTCAAGGAAGATAATGAAACTATCAAGAATCATATTAGAAGGTCCAATTGGATATGATCCAGAATACAATGCGATTATAGACAAGATAAAAGACAAAGGCGGCAAGTACTTAGGTGCTGGCGACTACGGCGCTGTGTACTTATTAGGTGGAAGAGCTGTTAAAGTAACAACAGACGAGATTGAGATAGAACATGCCTTAAAACTAGTAGGAAAGAAGACAAAATACTTTGTACATATACACGACGTAAAAGAAATGAATCCTAAATTAGGAGTAATTACGATGGATATAATGGCACCTCATAGAGGAGAAATACCAGAAGAGTTCTTAGATGCTCTAGAAAAAGAAGCTAAAAAACTAGGAATAGATCCTGATGAATTAGATATCCGTCCAGATAATTTTATGGAGGATCCTTCGACAGGTAAAATTAGAATGACAGACGTTTAAAAAAATAAAAAGTTATGATAGAAGAAAAGGTAGAATATTTAAAACACTTTTCTTTTTCGGATCCAGAAACTCAAGAAAATTACGACAGCGGATGGAAGCATGCCTTTTTAGATCTAGCTAGAGAAAGTGGATTACTTTCCCATTTAGAACTAAAAAAAAGTAAAGTATGTTACATAGATTTAAACTCTTTTAGCCCATGGTTATGGGATCATGGAAATGATAATAGGAACGAAAGCTTTCAAAGAATATTTAACAGTAATTTTTTAACAGAAGAATCTACTGAGTATAAATTTGTTATTTCTTTTTTAGGAGAAGCTAAGAATTATTTAGAAGTAACACCTTTACTAGAATTACTAGAAATAAACAAAGTAAGTAAGGATAGAATACACTTACTACATTCCTGTAAGACAGATTACTTGAGAGGATATCGTCATGGTAGTTTCTGGGAATTTTTTTTAAGAAACCCTTTTGACGGGTTAATCCCAACAGTGTATCTAGATCAATCTAAAAATCTCCCAGAATATAACCATAGAAATACAGAACCCAAAAAGCATTTTCTATGCTTAATGAGAAGAGCAAGAGTAGATAGAATCTTAGTTATAAATCAATTAGCAAAATACGACTGGTGGGAAAATAGAAATGTATTAGATTTATCTTTTGGACCATACGGAGAAGATGATCAATATATTCTTGGGAATTATACAAAATATCTCACACCAGGTTTAGAAGAGAAGTTACCAATTAAATGGGATACATATCCGGTTACCGATAATAAACAACATGTTTTTTTACCTACAAGTAGTATAAATCAACTAGTTAATATAGTAGTAGAGACATTAGTTATTAACGATGGCTTACTTTACAATCCTTTATTTATAACAGAGAAGAGTGTTAAACCTTTTTACTATTACCAGATGCCAATTTATATTGGACAGAGAGGACTAGTAAGTGAACTTAGAGAATTAGGGTATGACCTATTTGATGACTACTTTGAAAACCATTACTATGGTGAAATAAAAAGTGATTATATAAGAATACAAGAAGCTTTAAGAGTCGCAGATAACTTTTATAAAAAATTTAATACCGAAACTCTACCTACTTTAAAAACTAAACTTCTAGATAGATTAGATTATAATTTGAATATTGCAAGAACATTCGCTGAGGGTAAATACACTAAGGTATTCTTTGAAAAAACCTGCACGCTACTTCAAGTTTAGAAAAAATAAACTATTTATACAATATAAATGTAATTGAAATGAGCAATAACTTTGATTTAAGAAAATTTTTAACAGAAAATAAACTAACTTCTGTTGCAAAAACAATAAATGAAGAAACTACTGTAAGTGAAGTAGCAGAATTAAGTCCAATCGAGCAAGAATTAGTAAATGCCGTTGTAGGAGATGTTAATGAAGCTATTGACTTAGGTAAAATACTTAATAAAGTTAAATTACTAGCTAGTAAAGGTCTACTTACGGTAGCTATGGCAAGTGCTATTTTAGCTTCTTGTGGTACTGCAGGCACATCAGATGAAATTTTTAAACGTGAATTTGACAATCTTAAGAAAGTAGACAGTATAGAGAACGTACAAAAAACAAGAATTGATAGTATATCAAACGATATTAAATCAAGCCCAACTACAGCAACTATAAAAGAATACGAACATCACTACGAAATAAGAAACGGAGAATGTCGTAAGTATAACGACGAAGGTGAATACACAGTAGTTAATATGTCTTACTGCCGTTATAACGAAGGAGAAGTAAAAGAAGGTGAAAAAGATCAATATGTTGACGCTAACGGAGGGTATGTTGAAGCAATGGGACCTGATTTTGATAATGGTGTAGACTTGATAGCTAAAGCTTGGTCAACATGGATAAACGGTCCAGCAACAGAACCAGAAGATTTAGGACCAGCACGAGCAGATGTATTAGCTTATATTAAATCTATACTACGATTTTAAATATTTCCAGAATATAAAAATAACTAAAGAAAGGCTTGCTTATGTGAGCCTTTTTTCGTATATTAAGGTAATAGTTACGTGCATATGGAGTATACTTTTCTTTTAGGAGCAGTTGAGAACGTGTTAGGTAAGAGTTACAAACGAGCAAAAGATAACCATGCTTTTAATTGCCCATTTTGTAACCATAAGAAACCTAAGCTGGAAATCAACTTTAATACAAACGACAAGGGAGAAAATCCTTGGGAGTGTTGGGTATGTGAAACTAGAGGACGTACTATAAGGTCTTTATTAAAGCAGCTAAAAATAAGCGGACCTCAAGCACAGGAAGTCCTTCAATATATAAAGAAGGGCGAGCAGGTAGAATACCAGATAGAAAAAGCAATAGAACTACCTAAAGAATTTCAACCTCTTTACTTAGCCCCTACAACATCTTTCTCAGCTAATATAGCAAGAAAGTATCTTTACGATAGAGGAATTACAGATAATGACATTTTAAAACACAATATAGGTTACTGTATCGCAGGAGAATTTAGCGATAGAATAATCATACCATCATATGATCAAAACAACCAATTAAACTTTTACGTAGCTAGATCTTTTAACAGAAGTTATGCTAAGTATAAAAACCCCGAAGCTTCTAAAGATATAATAGTCTTTGAGAACTTAATAAACTGGAATCAACCTATAATAATATGTGAAGGAGTATTCGATGCAATGGCTATTCGAAGAAACGCTATACCTATTTTAGGAAAAAATATATCAAAATCTCTTTTAAAGAAAATAGTTACAAGTAAAGTAAAGGAAATTTACATAGCTTTAGATAGAGATGCTTTGAAAAAAGCGGTTAAATTTTGCGAGCAGTTTATTAGTATGGGTAAAAAAGTATACTTAGTAGATATGGACGAAAAAGATCCAAGTGAAATGGGTTTTCATTTATTCACCAATCACATCCAAGATGCAGAAGAGCTAGATTTAAGTTCTCTTATGCGATACAAATTAAACTTATTATGATAAGACAAGGAGATAATCTTTTAGTAGAAGATACTAAAAAGAACCTATCCTACAATCCTGATTTAAAGCAAATCAATTTTCTAGATAGAAGAGTTTATAAACGTTCAGAAGGAGTATACTACCCCTCTGTGACTACAATACTACAGTACTTACCTAAGAACAAATTCTTTGAAAACTGGCTTAAAGATGTAGGGCATAATGCAGAAATCATTATGCAGAAAGCTGGTAAAGAAGGTACACAAGTTCATAAAGCTATTGAAATACTAGTAGAAGGTGGAGAAATTAGCTGGATGGATGATTACGGTAATGCAAGATATTCTCAAATTGTATGGGAAATGATTCTAAAGTTTCATGATTTTTGGACAACCCATAAACCTAAATTAATTTCTACAGAACAGTTCGTATTTTCGGATGAAGATAAGTATGCAGGAACGGCTGATCTAGTGGTAGAGATGGGGGGAGAGACTTGGTTACTAGATATTAAAACATCTAATGCATTACATAAAAGCTACGATTTACAGTTAGCAGCATATGCAAAAGGATTTAAAGAATGTAAAGATATAGATATTCAAAGAACAGGAGTACTGTGGTTGAAAGCTAATACCCGTAGCGCTTCTAAAAAAGAAGGTATATACCAAGGTAGCGGTTGGCAGATTAAAGTAGTTGATGAAATCGATTATAACTACGATTTATTTAAAACAGTATATAAACTATATCAGTTAGAAAATCCAACAACAGAACCAATTTACTCAGTATACCCGACTAGTATAAAACTTTGATATTTATAACTAAAGAAGTAAGTATAAATGAAACTCTCACAACTAATATTAGAAGCTAAAGCTAAACCAAAAGCTGTTATTATGGCTGGAGGCGCAGGTGCTGGTAAAAGTTACCTTCTTAATCAATTAGATCTAGGAGGTTTAACTATTTTTAATCCTGATAAGTATGTAGAAGATAAGGAACATCCATATTACGGAAACCTTTCTGCAGCAGCTAACCAGGTAAATCAGGACGTAGAAGATGCTTCTAAAAATAAAGAGAACTTTATATGGGATACTACAGCTTCTAATTCTAAGAAAGTACAAGATCTTTTAGGTAACGGATACGAAGTCTTTATGGTAATGGTTTATACTCACCCTTTAATATCATTTATTTCAAATTTCGAAAGAGAAAGACAGATACCAAAAACAGCTGTCTTTTCAACCTGGAGAGATGTATATCAGCAAATCGGATATTATAAAGGATTATTAGGAGATAGGTTTATGTTATTTGCTAATGATAGAGGCGGTAAATACGATAAAGAAATTAAAGAATTTAACGTAGCTGCTAGAAATGGATCAAACGGTATATCCGATTACTTAGCAAAATACATGGAAGATAACGGCGGAGCTGAAGGATTTATTTCTACTTTTAGAAAACCTTACGATATTGATGATAAGATAGCAGCAGATGCTTATAGAAAAGAAGTAGCTGATATAGATTATAATAGAGAAGACGAATCTATGGATAAGCAGTTAAAGAAATACTGGATGGGCTTTTACGAGAAGAATGGGACTGGACCTGGAGATGATAAGATGAAAAAGAAAGTTAGTTCTATTACTAGTGTTCGTCAAAAAGCTGAGGAGAAAAATAAAGAAGTATTAAATAATATTGCCGATATGATTCATAATGCTAAATTTGTAGAACAATTAAAAGGTTCTACAGTAGCAGAGATTGATCAAAGAGTACAAAACTTCTTGACATAATGGCAGTAATATTATATCCAGGAGCATTTAAACCACCACATAGAGGTCATTTTGATTTAGTAAAATCTTTAATAAACGGATCTGCACAAGCAAGAACCTATGACCTAGAATCAAGCCAAGACGCGGCAGATAAAGTAATACAAGGTAAAGGTGAAAAGTTAGAAAAGATAGAAAGGGTGATGATTTATATCGGAAGCGGAGTTCGTAACGGTATAGACAAAGAAAATGCCAAAGCAGTTTGGGATATATATAAAAAATATTTACCAGGAAACGTAGAAGTAATTGTAGCAGACGCTAACCCAATGCTTGTTGCTAGAAGTCATGCTAAAAATAGACCTACTGAAAAGTTCTATGCCGTAACAGGTGTAAGAACCTCAGAGGATTATCTGGACCTAAGAAGAGTTAGTGCATTTAAAGATTTGGATAACGTACAAGGTTTAGCAGTTAGCGGAGGAGAAAATTCTAACGTAAGAGCAACCGGTTTTAGAGATGCAATTTTAAACGGAAGTCTCGACGATGTCTTAGATTTTTTTCCAAAAGAATTATCGAGACAGGAGATCTTAAAAATAGTAAAAATGTTGAAACAAGGAATTATAGCCGAGATGGTAGCCGAAAAGATAGAAGATATATACTCAGGCTGGTTTGATGAAAATACAATAACAGAAAGTTCTTCTGGTATACCTTTACAAAACACAGGCACAGTATCTTCAGAAGACCGTGCTAATTTAGCAAACCAACTAGAAGCTATTAAGTCTATTTTGGACGATAGGTTTGAAGCTGAAATGAATGGAGATCGAATCGTCGTTAAGACTAAAGGTGAGAGTCCTTATAACACCTCCGATATGCCTGCAAATTACGACTACGGCGATCACTTTGCCGGACTTTTAGAGTATATGATAAAAGAAGGTATGACAGTTCAACCTTTACCGGAAGTTAAAATACGTAGAGATTTAGACGAAGCAGAAGACTTTTTTGGTAAAACAGCTTATTATAACCCAACAGATAAAGAGGTTGTACTTTACGCAGCAGGGAGACATCCTAAAGATGTTACAAGATCTTTTGCTCATGAAATGGTACACCATATGCAAAACTTAGAAGGTAGATTAGGTAATAGAGGTACAACAGATACTACTGCAGATAAGGAATTAGCAGCATTAGAAGAAGAAGCATACCTAAAAGGTAATATGATATTTAGAAAGTGGGAAGATTCTCAAAAAAATAAAAACAAAAAATAAAGGTTATGAAGAGTTTATTTGAACTACTAGAAGTAGAAAAAGAAAAACCACAGTATCAAATTTACTGCGACATGGATGGAGTACTAACAGACTTTGAAGAAAGGTTTGAACACTTCTCAGGAATGAAACCAGAACAGTATGAAGCAAAACATGGTGCAGCCGGTTTTTGGGAATTAATAGATAATAAAGTAGGTGTTAAGTTTTGGGTTGGAATGGGTTGGATGAGCGGTGGTAGAGAGCTTTGGAATTTTATTTCAAAGTACGATGCTAAGCTTCTAAGCTCTCCTTCCCGTCATGATAATTCAAGATTAGGAAAAAATATTTGGGTTAAAAATAACCTATCACCAAAGCCTAAACTTATCTTTGCCTACTCAGCAGATAAACAAAAGTATGCTAATCCAAATGCGATATTAATCGACGATAAGAAATCAAATATAGACCAATGGGAAGCATCTGGCGGAATCGCTATTAGATGTCTTCACGGTAATGTAGCACCAGTATTAGCAAAATTAAAAGAACTAGGTTATGAGTGAGAGCTTACTTAAAAAAGAATTTAAAGAAAGAGACGTACAGAGAGTTAGAAATTTAGTAAGTAAGGACTATACTGCTAAAACTAGATTAGGAATAGGTTACGAGAAAGAAGTTAAGCGACATAAAGAAGGAGACATTTGGGAAGAGGTAGGTAAGCAATGGACAATTGTAAACGGTATTAAGCAGAATGTAACTAAGTTAGATGCAGCTAAAAAAGCTGTTAGAATCCCTCTTAGATGCCCTCAGTGTAGTGGTTCAATGGAGCACCACTTGCACAAGAGAATGTATACGTTACATAAAGTTTGCTTTGACTGTACAATTAAATACGAAGATACATTAAAGAAAGCAGGGCTATATGAGGCTTATGCTAAAAGAATGCTTCAAGGTAATATGGTTGCTTTTGCAGCAGATATAGAAGCTTGGGTATTAGAATCTCTAAATGAAACGGATACTTTTGTAACTGAGCAAGGAGATATAGAAGATTGGAAAAATAACAATACTAAGTTTAAAAAAGAAGTTTTAGATAAGCTACAGGAATACCTTAAGAACCTCAAAAGTAATATAGATAGTTAACTATTTATTAGTAACTATTTTACAATTTTAAAATATGGCAGCACAAGACACAGCATTGGAAGAGATATTATCAGAACTTAGACACATAAAGGCACATATGCCGAACGGTGAATTGAAGATAATGTTAGAAGACATGAAGGATGTTAAAGATGATATTTCCGAATTAAAATATATGCTACTAAATCCAGAAGATGGACTAGTAGTAAAGACTAATAAAAATACTGACTTCCGTGTAAGCCTCCAATCAAACGAAAAAGAATATCAGAGGAATATGCAGGAATTAGATGAACTAAAGAAATGGAAAAACGGAGTACAAAAAGCACTCTGGATTATATTCGCCGCTCTAACTGCATTATTATTCGAAATGCTACAAAGTCATAAGTAATGAAACTAATTAATATCTTACTCGAAGCAAAACAAATAAAGTACACTAAACCTAATTTCGCAAACGAATGGGAAGAGGCTCTTAGGTATCCTGAATTTGAGGATATGGGTAAAGAGAAGTGGATAGAGATAGCAAACCAAGGAAAACCAGAATCGTTTTCAAAGATTAAAGACGTTTTAGGTAACGTAGATCTAGATTTCGAAGGATTAGAAGCTCCAAAGAAAGAAAGATTTCATCAAGCATTTGAAAAAGGAGTTATAGAAATGTCTATCGTTGTTAAGTTTGGTGAAGGAGATTACGACTTAGTAGCAGGCAACACAAGATTATCCGGACTTGTAAAAAACGGAGTTGATCCTAAATTATGGGTTGTAGACATCTCACACTTAATGGAGATGCTAATGGAAGGAATAGACGATCCAGTTAAACCAGGTATCCTTAAAAAAAGATTAGGTTCACTATCTTGTTCTAAAGTTAGAGCAGAAAAATCAAAACTAGAAGATAAGGGAACTCATTTTGCGAAAGCACTACAGAGATATTTAAACTACCATTGTAAATGAAAACATCAGAATTAACACAAGCTATAAGAGAAGTGATTAGAACTTCTAAAGTACAAAAAGAAGAAGTAGATCACGAAGTACATATGGCTATAAGCCAGTTGCAAGATATTATAAAGAATGCAGGTGAGTTAATGTATAAGATCGGACCAGATGAAAAAGATATTCCTGGTTGGATTCAAGACCATATATCACAATCTCAAAGCTTTATAAACCAAGCTAATACAGGTTACCACGAACTAGAAGGACAACCAGATCCTGAGCAGCTATCTTTAGAGGGAAAGAAGAAGGGTATAGACGGTAAAGCTTGTTGGGATGGTTATAGATACGGTGGTACAAAAGATGGTAAAGACATCTGTATCAAGATCAAGTAGAAAACATACCTATTTATTTATATATTAAGTAAGAAATGAAGGAAACAATAAAGTTACTAACTTTTCAAGAAGTCAAAGTACGCTTAGAAAAAGTACAAAAAGCTTTAGAAGCTTTACAAGTTAAAGATAAAGTACTAAACCTTGAAGATAAGAAGTATAAAACTCAACTCATTTCTTTAAAAGAATCTTTAGAAAACAAATTAAACATACTTACAGAAATGGACAAAGGTGTAATACATACAGACGATGAAAATAAAGCTAAGGAATTAGCTGAAAAAGGCGTCCAAGTACAGCTGCATAAAAAGGGGGAACCTTTAGATACTAAGAAAATTAAAGAAGCAGAAGGAGAAGGTCTTCAATTTGATTTAGAGCAAACAAAACTAATATCAAAAGATGTAGCTAAAGCAGTAGCTGAAGCATTAAAAGAAGATGGAATAGAAATCGCATCTGGAAAGATCCTAAGATTAGAAGCAATGGCTTTTGATATTTACTTTCAATATAAAGACGGAAAAGAAGATGAATTCTCTTTCCATATAGATCAAGATAAGAATATAGTATTATCAGACTTTACGTTTACTGAAAAAATCGGACAAGTAGGACTGAAAGGTGCCGGAGAGCCATTTGTAAATAAAGATGTAATCAAAGCTAACATACTTAAAGTATGGGCTAAGTTAGATGGTAATATGCAAGAAGATGCATACGACCCTACTCCGATATACGGCAAAGAAGAAGTACCACAGGGGGATTTAATGCAACAATTAGAAAAAGCATTAAAATCTCATGACTGGTATTATATGATGTCTGATGATCATAGATGGTATAAAGCAGGATCACAAGAAGCTAGAAACATATATAATTTAATCTCACAACTGAAAGCTGCCGGAAAAGGCGATGAAGCTGAAGCCTTATATAAATCATATAGTGATAAGAATAAAATAAGTGAAGCATCAGTAGGGAGCATACAGAAAAAACATGGAGAGCTTGTCGCTAAGATGAAAGCTCTTGCAGTACAGTACAAAGGTGGTGATCAATCTGTTATACCGCAGTTAAAGGCTATGACGATTGAGAAAAAGAAATTAGAAGCTGAATTAGATGCTAAAGTTGCCGGAACTGGAGCAGATCAAGAATTAGATACTTCTGTAAATGAAGCGGAAAAAGCTGAGAAAGATTTTGATAAAGACGGTAAGAAAGAATCACCTGCAGCAGAATACAAGGGCGTAAAAGACAAAGCTATTAAAAAAGCGACTGGTAAAACAGTTGCTAAAAAAGCTCCTATAAAGAAAGAAGCAGTTAAGGCTAAGAAAGATTTTGATAAAGATGGTGATGTAGAATCTCCAGAAGCAGAATACAAAGGAGTAAAAGATAAGGCTATTAAGAAAGCTGTATTAAAAGAAGATTGGGGTTCATCAGACCAAGGAGTAATGAATAGAGCTATTCATAAAGACTTAGGAGAACCAGAAAATATGCCAATGCCTTTTGATAGTGCATTTGAATCTGCAGTAGAAGAAGCAGTTGATTTTTATTGGAACGAGTGGGAAGAATATCAATCAGATAGAGATGGTTTAATTGACCATGCTAAAAAAGCTTATTACAGAAGATACTTCCCGGAGAAATTTGCAGGATTCCAAAAGATGTTTAGCGAAGGAGCGGTACAATCTATTGCAGATTTAGAAGCAATAGCTAACGATACTTCAAAGATGCCAGCAGAAAGAGATGCAGCTAGAAATAAGATGTATGATTTAAAGAAACCTAGCCGTGGAACAAAACTAGCAGAAGCACCAGAAGGTACGTATTACATTAAAGTAGCTGTTAGAGATGCAAAAAGAGCATTAGAAATTATTAAAGATAACCCTGCTTACAGTAAAGCAGTAGATATAAACGGATCAGACACGTATTATTTTACTAACCCAGAACTTGCATACGACTTAGAGATGGACTTTGGTACTCAAAACATCGAAGTAATTGATAGTAATATTGATATGAACGAAGCAGTAGTTAACGAAGGTCAATTTTCATGGTTTACTCAAGATTCAAATCAGCAGATCGGCTCTGAAAAAGAGAATACGTTACGAGTTGTTTACATGATTGACGATAAGGGTAAAAAGTACGCAGAAAGTAACTACGAAGGATACGGAGAATTTGGGGGAATGGACTATTATGAATTACTAGATGTAATGAACGGAGGTTCAGGAGATAGATCACATGGTATATCCATTGCATTTAACGAAGATCCAACTCATACAGAACCGGTTAAATTCCCGGCATTAGTTACCGATCCAAACTTTAACTGGCAAGCACACGATTTTACAAAAGAGCCTAAAAATGACCCTAACCAGAGTTGGTATACAGGTGATAGAGAAGAAGATTATGATGACGAAGACGAATACGAGAACAACGAAGGAAAGCACGAAACAGAATTAGTACAAGACCCTACATCTAAAGAGTTTACTCGTAAGATGAAGATGACACCTAAAGATATGGCAACAATCGAAAAGGTTCAAGGGATGATGGCTAAGGAAAAGAGCTTAAAGAAAGAAGAAGAAGATTATGCTCAAAATGATACTGCAGTTGATATAACAGGTAAAGCATACAGTATTGGAGATATTATAGAATTTAGAGGACATAAATTTGAGTGTCAAATTGGACAAAGAGGTATAGTAGTATTACAAAAAGTAGATGACGAATTAAATCCACTACCTCAATTCTTTGAAGGCGGTACACCACAATTTTCTACAATTTTAAAAAATGCTAAAATAGTAAGCCGTGGAATGGGAATATCGGAAGGAGGAGTTAATCCTGAAGGAGATGCAATGGTATTAAACTTTATAAAGAGACTATCTAAGATCTGGGATATACCAATGGCACATGCAGTTAATTTCATAAACGCTTCTATTAAGCGTCAAGGATATTAAAAAATAAACAATGAAAAAGGAATTATTTGATATGTTAATGACATCTGCCATTGCAGAAAAATCAAAAGCATTATTGACTTTGAATTTGCTCTCTGAACATCCAGTAGGTATTGGAGATCATTCCACAGGTGATTATTATAAAAATGCAGAAGAAGCATTAACTATGTTAGTTGATGCTAATGATAAAATTGAAGCTCTTGAAAAATTCTTCAAATAATAATAAGATAATGAATAAAGCTGAATTTAGAGAACTTATTGAAGAAATTTATTTCGAAGTATTAACTGAAAAGAAAGCCACACACTGTGGTAGATGCGGTCATACTCATGTTAAAGGAACACCTTGTCCAAGACCTTTTAAAGAAGGATTATCACCTCATGGTGACGATGCTTATATTAATAAAGTTGGATCTAAAAAAAACGAATCTCATTTTAAGATAGGTGACAAAGTAAAAATGTCTCATGGCGGAACCGGAGTTGTAAAATCTTTAGATAAAGAACACGGTGCTGATGACGAAAAGTACTACGGTATTGAATTACCGAGCGGTAAAATACATAAACATTCACCAAACGAATTACAAAAGTTAGACGAAGAAGAAGGTAACACAGTAAAGCCAAAAGACCTACCTAAAGATTTTATAAAATCAATAGAAAATAAATTCGGTCCTATAAAAGATGAAGACTTTTTTAATAAAGACTTATCTACATATTTTAAAACAGATCTTGTAAACCAAGAGACTGGAGGAGTTAGACATAAGATAATTCAATTACCTAGTTTTGAAAATTTATTCCGTAATTTATCATCTGCAGTTGATTCAACAAAAGAGTTAATGCACATTGATGATATTCGTAAAGATGAAAAAGCAAGACAAGTATTTGAAGTTGTAAGTAAAACTTTTAATGCTCTTCGTCATTTCTTAAGAACTGAATACCCAGGTCAATATGCTATGATGAAACAAAGACGTTCAGTGAACGAAGATAAGTCATTAGCAGAATTAATCAAAGAAGAAGATCCAAAAGAAGAACCAGCAAAGAAGCCTGAAGTAAAGACAGACGAAAAGCCTCTAGAAAAAGCAGGTGAAGAGACTGTACTAGAAACAGCAACAGAAAAGATGTTAGGTAAGTTTCCTAGTCTTAAACAAGCTGTAGAATCTCTACTTACTAATCAATACGGAGAATTCGTAGAAGAAATTTTATGGGTAGCACCTCGTCCTTCTACATTTAGAGTTGAGTTGAAGAACAAACAGAACTTTATCTTAAAATGGACTGGAAAAGGCTTTGAAGCACAGATTCAAGGTAAACGCTACTACATTAATAAATTAGCAGACTTTGAACAAGCATTAGATAAATTAAACGAACTACTTAAATACGGACCTAACACAGGCGGTGAGCCAGGTGAAGGTGGAGAAGATGCTGGAGATAGCGGATCATCAGGTAGCACTAGTGGAGGAGACTTCCCGGGTGCTGATGCATCAGGTGGTGCAGAAGAAGAACCAGCACCGGAAGGAGAAGCAGGAGCAGAAGGCGGAGCAGATTTAGGAGGAGAAGACGTAGAATTTCAAGAACCAGCAGAAGATCCGAAATAAATGAACTTAGTAGAAAAAACAATACTAGAATGGTCATATAGATGTGAGAAAGGGTATCCTGATTTAACTAACGAAAAGGATATGAACCTTTTTGAATCTTTATTTGGATTTAGATTAGACGAAGGAGTTCTTAAATGGAATGACTTCAGTGATGCAAGTAGAAAGTATTCACGACTACAAGTTATAGATAACAAGATAGAGAACAGAGCACCATTTGAATTTAAAGATGGTAGCCAAAGTATCTTAACATATGCCGACGATTCTTACGCAGCACTATTTCATTCAATGGAAGTAGATGCAATTAAAAAAATTGGCGGTACTAGAATAAATCAATTCCCTTTTTTCAAAGACGAAGAAGGAAATGATGTAAGCTTTAGCGCATTACAAAAGACTAAAGAATTTGGAGGATCTGGAGGCAGTAAGATTGAAACAACAGAGAGACAAGAGCATGGCATTATAGATGCTATAAATGCAGTACCTGGTGTTAAGACCTTGAAAGGTACTAATGGTATTGAAATTAACGGAGTTCAAACAGCAGTTAAAGTAGACGGTTTAAACGAGTTTAACACAGAACCTTATGCGGATGTTATACTGAAAGTTAAAGGACAGGATGTAAAAGTATCTGCTAAAGGAAACGAAGCACCAACTCTAGCAGGTGGTGGAATCAAAGGAATGACAGCAATGTCGTCAACCAATCCAGGAATAAGAGAATGGTTAACAGATTTCTATGAAGATGCATACCAGTTCTATCAAGATAGAGTTGAAGCAAATAACTTAGATGGAGTTAATTTAGCAGGTAATAAACAAATACCTGATGTTTCTAGAAAAATACCTGCAGAACTTATAAAAACAATAATTCAAGGTACTATACCAATGGGAGGACCTATTGACTACTACTACCAGGGAGATATGGAAGTTAAGTTTGAAGTAGAAGGAAACATAGTTAATTTTAAGAACGGTAAATTTGTACCTGTCGATACATTTATAGAAGAACACAGCGGTAGTTTATATGCTCACATAAGAAAAAGAGATGGTGATTTTTTCTTTACAAACTCTCAACAAGACATTAACGGTATAATACTCCGTCGTATATTTACGAAAAAAGAAGGAAGTAACTCAACTCAATCTAGATTCGGAACTTTAGATAAGATTCGTGGGATTGAGATATAATTAATTAGTTATGTCGCAAGATATTAAAAACATAATAGCACAAGAATATATAAAATGTGCTAAAGATCCAGCGTACTTCATGAGGAAGTATTGCTATATACAACACCCGACAAGGGGTAGAATTCTCTTTAACTTATACCCGTTTCAAGAGAAAGTACTACATTTATTTAGAGATAATCAATTTCTTATTACTTTAAAGTCTAGACAGCTTGGTATATCTACCTTAGCGGCTGGTTACTCGTTATGGTTGATGGTCTTCCATAAAGATAAGAACGTACTAGCCTTAGCAACTACACAAGCAACAGCGAGAAACCTAGTTTCTAAAGTACAATTCATGTATGAACAGTTACCCAAGTGGTTACGTCTACATGCAGTAGAGAAGAATAAACTCTCACTGAGGCTGAAGAACGGTTCAAAGATACAAGCAAAGTCAAGTAATTCTGATTCTGCTCGTTCTGAAGCAGTATCACTATTATTAATAGATGAAGCCGCCTTTATTGATAACATTGAGGAAACCTTTACTGCTGCACAACAAACGTTAGCAACCGGTGGTCAATGTATAGCTCTATCGACTCCTAACGGTATAGGTAACTGGTTTCACTCTACCTATGTAAAAGCAGAAGTAGCTGAAAATTCCTTTGTACCTATTAAATTACCATGGACAGTCCATCCTGAAAGAAATCAGGTTTGGAGAGACATGCAAGATAGAGATTTAGGACCTCGAATGGCAGCACAGGAATGTGACTGTGACTTCCTATCATCGGGAGCAACCGTATTTGAACCAGAAGATTTACAATTTTATGAAGAAACTTATCAAAAAGATCCAGCAGAAAAAAGAGGAGTTGATGGCAATTTATGGGTTTGGGAAAGTCCTGATTATACAAAATCTTATATGGTTACAGCCGACGTATCTAGAGGTGACTCTACTGACTTTTCTACGTTTCACGTAATGGATATAGAAAGTTGTGTTCAGGTAGCAGAGTACAAAGGGAAGTTATCCCCGAAGGAATTCGGTAACGTCTTGGTAGGAATCGCTTCTGAATACAATGATGCGCTTCTAGTAGTAGAAAACGCAAATATAGGGTGGTCTACCATAGAACAGATATTAGAAAGAGAATATAAGAATATGTACTATAGTTCAACCTCTAACCAAGATACAGTTGAATCGTATATGTCGAAATATGAAAGAGAGAAACTCGTTCCCGGCTTTACAATGTCAATGAAAACGCGTCCATTAGTGGTTGCAAAGATGATGGAGTATATTAGAGAGAAAGCAGTTACTGTTCAGTCTAAAAGGTTACTACTTGAGATGAGAGTATTTGTATGGAAGAACGGAAAAGCCCAAGCACAGGTAAATTATAATGATGATTTAGTGATGGCCTTCGCAACCTCACTATACGTAAGGGATACCGCATTGAGACTAAGACAGCAAGGTCTTGACTTAGCTAGAGCACAACTTTCCTCGGACTCAAATCTTAATGCAAAAAACCAAGCTGTTATATCAACAGTTGGTTCCTACCAAAATAATCCGTATCTTATAGATATGGGTGGCCAGCAGAAGGAAGATATAAGCTGGTTATTTTAAACGAATCTATTTATAACTAAAGACATTTTAATTAAATGGCAGATAAAGGCTTATTTAGTAGACTACAGAGACTCTTCGCAACAGACGTACTTATACGTAACGTAGGTGGTGATGAGTTAAAAGTAATCGATCCTAATCAAATACAAACAACCGGTAAATACCAGACTAACTCTCTTATAGATAGGTTTAGTAGATTATATGTCTATAATAATAGAAATATATTTAACCCGAATTTAAACTTTCAAACTCTAAGAATACAGTTATACTCTGACTATGAAGCTATGGATACAGATCCTATTTTAGCTTCTGCATTAGATATTATAGCCGATGAAGCAACAGTAAAAAACGATTTTGGTGAAGTTTTAGCTATTAGGTCTTCTGACGAAAATATACAACGAGTTTTATATAATTTATTTTACGATATACTTAATATTGAATTTAACCTATGGTCATGGACTCGTAACATGGTCAAGTACGGAGACTTCTTTTTAAAGTTAGAGATTGCAGACGGTTTAGGGGTATACAATGTACTACCTTATACGGTTTACCATATTTCACGACATGAAGGAGAAGATCATGAAAATCCGACTAAAGTAACTTTTCAGATCGACTTAGATGGTTTAGCTACTTCACAAAGTCCTAACTATACTCCTAATACAAATAAGAAAGTAATTAAGTTAGACAATTACGAAATGGCCCACTTTAGGTTAATTTCAGATACTAACTACTTACCTTATGGACGTTCTTATTTAGAACCAGCTCGTAAGATCTTTAAACAGTTAACTTTAATGGAAGATGCGATGTTAATTCACCGTATCATGAGAGCTCCAGAAAAGAGAATGTTCTATATTAACGTAGGTCAGATACCACCAGCAGAGGTTGAACAGTTTATGCAAAAGACTATCAACACTATGAAAAAGACTCCTTACATGGGTCAAGATGGTCAGTATAACTTACGATTTAATCTACAAAATATGATGGAAGATTACTACCTACCTGTAAGGGGAGGTGATACTTCTACTCGTATTGAAACTACAAAAGGTTTAGAATACGACGGAACAAACGACGTTGTTTACTTAAGAGATAAATTATTTGCTGCATTAAAGATACCTAAAGCTTACTTTGGATATGAAGGAGAGTTAAACGGTAAAGCAACTTTAGCAGCAGAAGATATTCGTTTTGCTAGAACAGTAGAGAGAGTGCAAAAGATTATGGAATCTGAGTTAACAAAGATTGCATTAGTCCATTTATATGCTCAAGGCTTTACCGGTGAATCGTTAGTTAACTTTGAAATTAAATTAACAAATCCTTCTATTGTTTACGAACAAGAAAGAGTTGCTTTAATGAAAGAGAAGATTGACTTAGCAGCTCAGATGATAGATACTAAATTATTCTCAACAGATTATATTTACGATAATATCTTCCACTTATCAGAAGATAAGTACAATGAGATGCGAGAGTTAATTAGAGAAGATTTCAAGAGAAACTTTAGATTAGCTCAGATAGAAGGAGAAGGAAACGATCCTGCACAATCAGGAAGATCTTACGGTACACCACATGACCTAGCGTCAATGTACGGTAGAAGATCAACTGCTACAGATAGACTTTCAGGAGGAGGGCCAGGCTCAGTACCACCAGGGTACGAAGATCATCCAGCTCCACAAAAGGATTAACTGACCCAGGGGAAGAGGGTGGACGTCCTAGAACAAATATGTCAATGTATCATACCAATGACAATCCATTAGGAGGAAGAGATCCATTAGGCAGCCAAGGAATGAAAGGCGGTTATCCAAGCGATAACGAGAACGTAATGGAAGGGTTAAATACAAAAGCTGTTTACCATCGAAATAAAGAAGTACTTAAAGAAATGGTCTTTAATACTCAGAAGAAAGATGAATCAAATCTACTAAAGGAAGACAATATTAGAGATTTAGGTGAATAAAGCATATTTATAATAGGAAACCTATAAGATGAAAGTAAAACATTCGAAGTATAAAAACACAGGACTGATATTTGAATTGCTTGTAAAGCAAATCGCATCAGATACCCTATCTAAAAAAGATTCTCCTGCATTAAGTGTATTAAAGAAATTCTACGCAGGAAAGTCCTCTTTAGCTAAGGAGTATAAACTCTATGAATTTATATCAAAAAACAGTAATGTTTCTCCTCTAAGAGCAGAAGCAATACTATCAACAAT
>ENA-OUVC01000363-OUVC01000363.1-marine-metagenome-genome-assembly--contig:-NODE-363-length-30879-cov-3.837770_pt1 | contig 30879 bp, 30 predicted proteins | sample MGYA00248622_ERZ508571 | MGnify/ENA primary metagenome ERZ508571 (study PRJEB26236, sample SAMN06267175) | marine metagenome | isolation source: Columbia River Estuary | place: USA:Columbia River Estuary... | reverse complement strand
CAAGATCTTGAAGTGCTGAATCATGCATGTGGTTCTGCGCCTGCGCGAATCTTTGACACACAAGTTGCGGCGGGATTTGTGGGAATGTCAACACCTTCGTTGTCGTCGTTGGTGTTGAGCGAGTTGAAGATCAGTATCTCAAAGGGTGACCGGCTCACTGATTGGTTGCGTCGACCTCTGACAGCCGATCAGAAAACATATGCGGCTACAGATGTCGAGCATCTATTTAGTATTCAAGACAATCTGGAAACACGATTAATTGAACTTGAACGTCTGGAGTGGGTGCATGAGGCTTGCGAAGAATTGCGCGTACGTCCGGCAGGACCAGTCGACCCATCCGATGCTTGGTTACGAGTAAAAGAAGCAAGAGCGCTCAAGGGTCCTGCTCGCGGAGTTGCGAAGGCAGTCTGTGAATGGCGTGAGCGAAAAGCAATGGCAGCAGATATTCCGCCACGACGTGTTCTCTCCGATATTGCGATATTGGGCATCGCCCAGATTGTTCCCACAACGACAGAAGATTTGCTCAAGGCGCGTGGAGTAGAGCACCGACAAATTGGCGGTGAAGTGGGACGAGAACTGCTTGCTGCAGTAGAACGCGGCAAAGCCCTCGTTGTTTCACTGCCACAGATCGAAAACGACGATGTTGATAAAGAGTTGCGACCGGCAGTTGGACTCATTACTGCATGGATGAGTGAACTTGCCAGGACACATCACATAGATGCGACATTGCTTGGAACTCGCAACGATATTTTGGCTCTGTTGCGAAAATCTCCACAAGGTCGCTTAAGTGTTGGCTGGCGGGCGGAAATGGTGGGCAAAGATATCGAGCGCATCTTGTCTGGCGAAGCGGGTCTGAGCTTCAACGGTCATGGAAGACTCAGGCTCTTACCCACCAATAATCCGACAATCTGAACGAAAAGACGTAATTCGTCAACCCCCGCAGGCTAAGATTTACAGCGATGTTTATCCACTAAGTGGCTACCTCACCGGTAGCCACCCGATCAAGGTTCGGAGCCCTACCGTGAAGAAGGGTCGTCATCGTCGCTTCGAAGAAGCGCGTAAGTTGAAGCAATCTGGTCCTAGTGCGAGTGATCTCGGGCTGGGTGGGCGCAGTAAAGAGGCTCAGACAGAGGATGATCAATACGCAGCAATTGCCGAGAAATACGGTGTGCGGTTTGATGATGAAGATGAAGAGATGGCAGAAAGCGAAGATACTGAAGGTATTGAAGAAAGTTAGCTAGTGCTGGCCTGCCAGCGCATCGCAAGTCCCCCCAAAAATAATTCAAGAAAGATCATGACACAAACACCTGAGAAGTTGCGCAATATTGCGCTTGTTGCACACGTTGACCATGGCAAGACCACGCTCCTAGACGCTCTCTTGCGTTCGGCGGGAACCTTTGCTGCACACTCGGCAATCATCGATCGCGTTATGGATAACGACGATCAAGAACGTGAGCGAGGCATCACCATTTTGGCGAAAGCCGCACAGATCGAATGGAAGGGCACCAAAATCAACTTGGTTGACACTCCGGGCCACGCCGACTTTGGTGGGGAAGTAGAACGTGCGTTGGCAATGGTCGATGGAATTTTGCTTCTCGTAGACGCCGCCGAAGGCCCATTGCCACAAACCCGTTATGTGTTGTCAAAAGCCTTGGCACTCGACTTGCCAGTGATTTTGGTAATCAACAAGGTGGATCGTCAAGATGCTCGTCCAGAAGAAGTGTTGCATGAAGTTGAGCAATTGTTTCTGGATTTGGCCCACGCAGATCATCACTTGTCGTTTCCTGTGTTCTCTGCTGTTGCTCGCGACAGCCTCGCCATGGCAGGCATTGGCATGCCGTCGTCTGACGGCGACTTGTCGCCACTGATCGACGCGATTGTCGACCATATTCCAGCGCCACAAAATGACATGAGCGCACCGTTGCAAGCGATGGTCACCAACTTGGATGCTTCCGACTATTTGGGTCGACTCGCCATTGGGCGAGTTATTTCCGGTGTCATGCGCAAGGGCGATCAAGTATCGCTCTGCCAAAAGCCAACCGACGATAATCCTGCGCCAGTACTGAAGCGCAAGCTCAGTGGATTGATGGCCTTCCAGGGCATTGATCGTGTGGAGGTTGCAGAAGTTATTGCTGGTGACTTGTTCATTATGAGCGGTATCGACGAAGTTGAAGTAGGAGACACCATTGCCGCACTTGACAATCCAGTGCCACTGCTGCGCCTCGAAGTTGATGAGCCAGTGTTGCGGATGAGTTTCGGCGTCAACACGTCACCGTTTGCTGGCAAAGATGGCAAATATCTCACAAGTCGCCACTTGCGCGATCGCTTGCAAAAAGAAATCCTTGGCAACGTGTCAATCAAAATTGCCAACACCGAATCAACCGACGTCATGGAAGTTGCTGGTCGAGGCGAACTGCAGTTGGCCGTGTTGATCGAAAACATGCGTCGTGAAGGTTACGAATTGCAAGTGAGTCGTCCTGAGGTAATTACTCGTGAGATCAATGGCAAAAAGCATGAGCCGCTCGAGTCAGGTACCTGTGACGTGCCTGATGAGTATGTTGGCGCCGTTACCCAGGCGCTTGCACCTCGCAAGGGTCGTATCACCGATTTGCGACCTGGCGATGCCAATCGCACGATCGTCTATTTCGAAGCTCCATCACGTGGGCTCATCGGCTTTAGGTCGTTACTGCTCACCGTGACGCGTGGAACAGCACTCTTGCATCAAAGCCTTGCCGGATGGATGCCGTGGGCAGGAGAGTTGCCACATCGTCTTGGTGGAGCAATGGTTTCAGACCGCATGGGTCCTGCAACTGCTTATGCGCTCGACAACCTTGAGCAACGCGGAACACTCTGCATCTCACCAGGTGACGAACTCTACGAAGGCATGGTTGTCGGAGAGAATGCCCGCGAAGAAGAAATGGTTGTCAATGCGGTGCGAGCGAAAGAGAAGAACAACATTCGCACGCACAGCCACGACGAGGGCATCAAGCTCGCAACGCCAGTTACTCACACACTCGAAACTGCGATTGAATGGATTGCAGATGACGAATTGGTGGAAGTGACTCCGCTCAACGTTCGCATTCGCAAGAAGTACTTGACGATCGAAGATCGTCGCAAATACACCAAGCGCAATTCAAACTAACTACAAACAGCTGGTACTTGCTGAGGGTGTAGCGGCTTAGCGTTTTGTAGGCTTGCGGGTTGGATTCTTGAGCGCTACCTGTGGGTGGGGTCGTGGAGTTGAACGCTTTTCTTCAAGCAACTTGACCAATGTCTTGTAGGTCTTTGAACCAATGAGTTCAGTAATCTCGTCTTTGAGATATTGGTACACGGGGTCTTTGCCGACGAATGCAGCAGGATCGTCAGTGCACCACCAATGAAACTCAATGCCACCCTCGCCCCAGTCGCGCCGTTTCCATTCGCGCAGGTGCGAAATAACGTGTCCATCGTCCTCCGTGTGCTCATCTAAACGCAGGGGAACCTGCCAACATACATCTGGCTTCCAGTCCATTGGTCGTTCACCAACCTCTAGAGCAGCGATATGAAATGCACAGCCCATTCCGCCCTCAAAGCCAGGGTCATTGTGAAAGATGCATGCGTCGTTCACTCGTCGTGTTGCATCGGAACCATCACGATTTTTAATCAACCAACGATTGTTGGCACCCTTCTCATGCTTTTGCCAATGTTCTGGCTTGAGACGCTTGACAGACTTCTTGACGGAAGCAAGGTCCTTTTTGTCAATGAAGTGAGCACCATAACTGCAACAACCCTGTTGCAACTTGGTGGCATCGTCGTCAAGCACTCCCTTGCAGCCTGAGCCATAAATGCACGACCAATTTGAGAGCATGAAAGTTGAATCAATCATCCACGTTTGCTCGGCGTCCGGGTCGGTGAAACTGATCCATTCATGAAGTTCTTCGGGTCTAGACATAGATGCTGACGCTAGACGATAGAAGGGCTTGTCACACGTCTTTCACCAACAAAAAATAAGAAACCGTATTGATGATTACGTGACTTGCTCTGTGGCTGTCATACTTGAGACATGAGCGCATCGCAAGACGAATCAATACTCGACATTGTTTCTCGACTCGAAGCGATCTCCGAAGAGATTGCCGACAAGGCTCTTGATGCCCTCAAATCAGCACATCGCGAGGGTGCAGTAAAGCGCCCAGAGACAGAACGACAGTTGACTGCGGCACGCAGGGCCGTTGAAAAAGCAATCGGTGTGCTTAGCCGACTTGATTGAGGAAATTGATCAGTGCTCGTAAGCCCCCAGCGTCGCTTCGCTGTGGGTCAAATCGCAAACGGTATTTGTCCAGATGATCGTTGTCGTTCTTTTCGGTCGTGTGTGGTTGAACAATCTCGAATTGCCCTGAGCGACATAAATAACCGAATTTCTCTTGAAGTTGGGTCAGTAATTGGGGAGTGGGCAACTGATTCAGTCGCATAATCAAATGTTTGCCGACGAATCGAACCGAGTGATAGTTGAGGTAAAACGTTTGTATCTCCTCAGTTGCGTCGTCGATGGTGTCACAAACCCGATACAGCGCGAGATCTTCAGGCGAGACAAGTCCACGGGTGAGCAACTCAGTTTTAATGAGATGATCAACTGAACGCCAGAAGCTGTCACCGGGCAGATCAAGAAGCACGATTGGGACTGGCACACCCTTACCCGTTTGGGTCAGTGTAAGTAATTCAAACGTTTCATCCAGGGTTCCAAACCCGCCTGGCAAGCATAAGAATGCTTGAGATTCTTTGACGAGCATCAATTTGCGGGTGAAGAAATAACGCATCGAAACATATTTTTCATCACCAGCAATAATCGAATTTGCTGATGATTCAAATGGCAGACGAATGGAGACACCAATCGAGCGCTCTCTGCCCGCCCCCTCCATTCCTGCTTCCATAATTCCTGGCCCGGCTCCTGTCACCACCATCCATCCTTGGTCAGCGAGTCTTTTGGCGACCAGTTGAGTATGTAGATAGAGCGGATCATCCTTCTTGGTACGAGCCGATCCAAATATCGTTACTTTGGGGCGATGTGTGTATGGCTGAAACATGGCGAATGCTTCACGCATTTCTTTGAGGGCCGACGACGCAATTTTGAGATCTAGTGTTGATGTTTTGTCGGATCCCAGCTCGATACTGGTGGCTATCAGTTGCATTACATAATCGGTGTTGTGAATTGACCCGAACTCGCCGACAAGATCCGAGATGGCTGAGAGTAAATCGTCAGCCCTGTTCATCGGCGAAAGGCTTGATCTTTTGTTTCAAGTGCGTCAATGAGTTCGGTAAAGCTCTTTTGAAACGAAAGGACCCCTTCGCGTTCAAGTTGAAGTGCCACGTCGGACACATCGATGCCAAGACGGTCGAGATGACTCCAGCGTGTGTGTGCAAGATCGACGTCGGTGTCGATCGTTACTGCTGGTGTTCCGTGATCGCTAAAGGCCAACATGGTGTTGTCTGGCAGCGTATTGACAGTGTTTGGTCCAATCAATTGGTCCACGTACAACGTGTCGGGATAAGCAGGATTTTTGGTCGAGGTTGAAGCCCACAGTGGTCTTTGGACTCGTGCCCCACGGCGTACAAGAGCAGACCACCTTGGTCCGGAAAATGTCTGCGTAAACAGTTGGTACGCAATCTTGGCTTGCGAGATTGCGGCGGTTCCACAGAGCGACGATGCTTCATCCGAACCAACCGCGACTAGTCGGCGATCAATCTCGGTGTCTACACGCGATATGAAAAAGCTCGCAACACTTGAAACACCCGCAAGAGACTCTGAAGACGTGTTGCTGAGTTGCTCGAGGCCATCGATGTACGCATCCATTACTTGTTGATAACGGTCAAGGCTGAAAATTAGCGTGACGTTGACGTTGCGACCTTCGCTGATCATCGTGCGAATAACAGGAATGCCTTCCTGCGTTGCAGGTATTTTGATCATGACATTGTCTCTTGCAACTCGTTCGTCGAGCAACCTGGCGGCAGTCTCTGTTGCAGCCGTGTCGTGTGCCAAATTGGGGTCGACTTCAACGCTTACGAAACCGTCTGACCGATTTGACGATTGATACAGCGGTTGAAAGATGTCGAGCGCATCTTGAATATCTTTGATGACGAGTTGCCAGTAACTGTCAATGGGCAACATATGTTGAATGCTGAGTTGTCTAAATTGTTCGTCGTAGTCAGAAGAACCTTGAATCGCCTTCTGAAAAATGGTCGGGTTTGATGTCAAACCTCGAATGCCCGAATCGAGGATGCTGTGCAGTTGTCCCGTCGTGATGAAATCTCTCTTCAAATTGTCGAGCCACGGGCTTTGACCGCATTCATCAAACAATCGCACGAGACGCGATGATGTCATCAGTCTTGTTTACCAGATGCAATCAACTCGAGAGCACGCTCAACGACATGTTGAACATTCAAGCCGAGATTGTGCATCACCACATTGCCTGGAGCGCTAGCGCCGAAGCGATCTATGCCAATTGATTGATCTGCATAACTCGACCAACCAAACGTGCTTCCAGCCTCCACCGAAAGTACAGGCACCCCTTGTGGAAACACCGTTGATTTAAACTCACTGGTCATTGTTTCGAAGCGATCCCACGACGGCATGCTGACGACCTGCACGTGGTGGCCAGATAGCTCAAGTTGTGCTGCTGCCTGGACGCACAATGCAACTTCACTGCCGGTGCCAACAAGCACGACGTTGGGCGTGCTACTGCTCGTGCGCACAACTCCTGCACCAGTAGAGACGGCTGAACCATCTGTTGAAATCGGAAGTGATTGACGGCTTAAAATAAGTGCTGTTGGACCATCGAAATCACAGGCATCACGCCACGCTTGCGCTGTTTCGTGAGCGTCGGCAGGACGAACCACGTGTAAGCCAGGGATAATTCGGAGTGAAGCAAGATGCTCGACAGGTTGGTGGGTTGGACCATCTTCGCCAACTCCAACTGAGTCGTGCGAAAAAACGAAGATGACTTTTGCCTGAGACAGTGCAGCCAATCGAATTGCAGGTCGCATGTAATCGGCGAACACAAAAAACGTGCCGCCAACCGGCAGGATTCCGCCGTGAAGTGCCATGCCAACCATTGCCGCTGCCATTGCATGTTCACGGATACCAAAATAGATTTGCTGTCCCTGCGGATTGGACGCAGATTGCGCACTCATCGTGCCGATTTTGACACCTGTATTACCGGTGAGATCTGCGGAACCAAGCATCAGACCTGGTAGATCACTCAAACTGGCACTTACTGAAATTGGCATTGCTTGACGAGTTGCGAGTGAAGAGTCTGGTGCGAAAGTTGGTGCGACAGATTTCCATTGCGCGCTTGGTGATGGATTCCAGCATGTATCAAATTCGCTCGTAGCGCTGTCGGAAGCCTTAGTCGCTGCAGATTTGTAGTCGGCGACGCATTGTGTTGCTCGGCGGGCAGCGAATTCGCGAGAGGCAGCAACTGTTGCTGGGGGTGCCCAAAACGATTCGTTGGGAATGTTGAGTACAGCCTTCGTGCGTTCGACATGCTCAGCAAGAAATGGATTTCCGTGTGCTTCGTGACTGTCGGTGAAATCCGGTGAAGGAAACCCGATATGAGTTTGGAGCACGCACAGAGTTGGCGAACCAGAATGTTGTTTTGCCCTAATCAGCGCAGTCTCAAGCGCATCTAGATCCTCGCCAATTTCACCGAGTTGCAGAACATTCCATCCATACGACGTGAAGCGCTGCACGACATCATCAGAACATGAAAGTGAAGTGCTGCCATCGATAGTGATTTTGTTGTCGTCGTAGATGCAAATTAAGCGATCAAGTCCAAGATGTCCTGCAAGCGACGCTGCTTCGTGGCTGACGCCCTCCATCAAACACCCATCGCCCGCGATGACATATGTGTGGTGATTCATTAACTCAGAGCCAAAACGAGCGCGCAGGTTTCGTTCGGCGAGCGCAATTCCAACAGCGTTGGCAAAACCCTGTCCAAGCGGACCAGTTGTTACCTCGACACCGGCGGTGTGGCCAGCCTCGGGATGACCCGGTGTCAACGACTCATATTGGCGAAATGACTGCAGGTCATTCATCTCGAGCCCGTAGCCGTTTAAGTACAACATCGAATACTGCAAAATGGATGCATGGCCAGCGGAAAGCACAAAACGATCTCGATTGCGCCAATGCGGATCTTGAGGAGAATGCAGCATGATTCGTGAATACAAAACGTGCGCAAGGGGAGCGAGAGCCATCGCTGTTCCTTGGTGACCACTTTTGGCCTTGAGTGGTGCGTCCATTGCAATGCCCCGAGCAATTGCTATGAGTTCGCGATCAAGATCTGGGGAAAGGCGGGGCAAAGTATTCACGGCGGCGACTGTAGTTGCTTCTAGGAGACCGGTGGGAGCAGAGTGAGTGGAACTTTGTGCCAAGGCTGCTGGTCAACTCGGCAGTGAGCGAAGATCAGCCCATATTTAGTGAGCTCAAGTGCGCCACGTACTAGGCGATACGTAAATTTGCCCGGCTCAACAGTAAATGGACTGACATTGCGAGCCAATTGCTCCGCGTTGTCGTCAAAGCCATCTTTGAAAATTACTTCAAAGATTCCGGACCCTGGCTCATCGGCTTGGCAGTAGATCAATGCCATGAGGTGTGGTTCGATGGTCACCGGAACTGGGTTTGGTGCTGCAAGGGAAAAGAACACGCCCATCATGTCGATGTGGGTGGCTGGACCAGGCGCTGGCTTCATCTCGAATGTGTCGACAAACAACGCAGAAACTATGTGCACGCACTGACTTTAGTCGTTGGTGTGCTCGTAGAAAAGTCCGCGACTCACGGTTTGCAACACCGACAAGTCATGCGTCAGCAACACCAGATCGGCTCGCTTGCCAATGCTGATGTCGCCTCGGTCACGCAGACCCAATACCTCTGCAGGGTTGTGAGTCGCACTCGTGAGCGCAACCGATAGCGGTACGGAGCAATCGACAACGGTGTTGCGAAGCGCCTGATCCATTGAGAGAACGCTGCCAGCAAGTGTGCCGTCGTTCAGCCTTGGCGCCGAGATTGTATTTGCTCGAACCGAATCCGTTACCAAGATCATGCGGCTGGGTTTGGCCCGGAAAGCTAATTGCACTGCCCGATGTGAAACATGCTCGAGATCGACGATGATTGATGCAAATATTTCGTCGTCGGTGAGTGCTGTGAGCGCAACGCCATGCTCGCGATGATGAACTCCGGACATTGCGTTGAAGAGGTGTGTGACCATCTGTGCGCCAGCCTCTTTGGCATCAAGAAATTGCTGCTCTGTAGCGCGAGTATGACCGAGTGAAACTGCAATGCCTTGTTGGCGAAGTAACCGCACTGCCGCCACGCCATTTTCTTGCTCTGGTCCAACCGTCATGAGGGCTACGCATGCTGGTAATTGCGCAATCCATTGCAAGTCAACTTCAATAACGCTTCGACGGTCATGTGCTCCTAGTGCCGCGCCAAGAAAAGGGCCTTCCATGTGTGCACCCAATATTGAAGACGCAACAATGCTGTGTTCAGTGCGCTGTTGTTGCATCCGCGACTGAATCACAGCAAGTGACGTTGCTAGTGAATCTCTCGACGCACTAACAAGTGTCGGACACCAACTCGTCACACCCGACTTAAGCAACAGTTGATTGAGGCGTTGCCATTGCACATCGTCTGCTGACGCCACATTGACATCATCAATGCCGTTGACCTGTAGATCAATAAATCCCGGAATAAGGAGCGCATCTGTTGCAGCGTCTTGAGCTCGGATCTCGGAGACATCTGTGATGGTTCCATCCTCGTCCCATGTCACACGCGTGGGGCCGACAAGTGCACCATTCACAAATGCCCGTGACGCCGAGAGTTGTCTCATAAAGATCCAAATTAGCGCCCACCTGAGTAATGTGGGTTGCTGTGTCAGATCAACAAACATTGTCCGAAGCAATGTCCAAGCAATTACTTGCACCGTTTGGTTTCCCGTTCACTTCCGAGTCCATAGTCGACACTTCAGTCGAGGCAGGCGACGCCGCTGATGCGATGGGATATCCGGTTGTTGTCAAACTTAATGGTTCGAATATCGCTCATAAAACCGAGCGGGGCCTCGTGCGCCTTCAACTCGCAGACCGCAACGCGGTTGAGCAGGCGGCCGTGCAATTGCTCGCTCTGGCAACCGTGAGTGACGGAAAAGTGCAGTTGCTCGTGGCCAGGATGATCAATGGAAGTCGTGAGTTGATCGTTGGCATGGTCAATGATCCCGTATTTGGCAATACCGCAATGCTCGGCATCGGAGGAATTTTCGCCGAAGTGATCCAAGATGTCGTTTTCGCACCTTTGCCAATTGACAAGAGTTGCGCACTTGAGATGATTGATGCGTTGAAATACAAATCGATGTTGCAAGAATTTCGGGGTGAAAGAGCGGTCAACGTAGGTGCTTTGGCTGATGCGCTTGTAGCCATGAGTGCTGCCTGCGACACACATAAAGAGATTGTCTCAATTGATATCAATCCGCTGATTGTGCAGCGCGATGGATCACTTGTTGCTGTTGATGCCTTGGTCGAGGTGTTGAGTCCTGAAAAATTACGAACCACAGCAACCACAAAATCAAACACACAAATGAGTTCTCATTTTGCACAGTTTGACTCGCTCTTTTCGCCACGCGCAATTGTTGTTGTGGGGGCCTCGTCACACCCTGGCAAGTTTGGATTTGTTTCTCTACACAATATTTTGTCAAACAAATTTGCAGGCAAGGTCTATGCCACCAATCTTGCGGGCGAGGTGATTCTTGGCATTCAAACGGTCGCCTCAATTGACGATCTACCGATGAACGAAATTGATCTTGCATTCTTCTGCACTCCCGCAAGTGCTAACCCGAGTCTCCTTCGTCAATGCGCTGCACGAGGAATACGGGCAGCATTCATTGCCTCCGCCGGATATCGAGAGGCTGGTCCAAGTGGCGAACAGGCAGAGCGCGACTTGGTGCTGCTCGCAACAGAACTCGGCATGGTCATAGCAGGGCCAAACGGACAGGGTGTCGTGAGTACACCTGTGTCAATGTGTGCTCAGATCGTTGGACCATACCCACCACGTGGTGCAATCTCGGTTGCGAGTCAAAGTGGAAATTTTGTTTCTAGTTTTCTGAACTATGCAAGACAAACAGGAGTAGGTATTGCGCGCGCAATCTCAGCGGGTAATGCTGCCCAAACTTCGGTAGGCGATTATCTGGAGTGGTTTTCCCAAGATTCTGAAACACGTGTGTCTTTGGCGTATATCGAAAGTGTCAACGATGGTAAAGCACTAGAGGCTTCATTCTCGCGTGCTCTGCAAAACAAACCACTCGTTGTGGTGAAGGGTGGTGCTACCGACCTTGGCTCTCGTGCGGCTCAGAGTCACACGGGTGCGTTGGCCAGTAATGACAAAATTTTTGATGGCCTCTGTCGAAGTACGGGTGCTTCTCGCGCTGCAACAGTGGAAGAGGCTTTTGATATCGCCGCAACGTTTGCAACCCAACCTTTGCCGCAAGGAAACCGTGTCGTTGTTCTCACAACTGTTGGTGGTTGGGGAGTGGTCACTTCTGATGCAATTGCCAAAGACGGTGTGCTCCACCTTGTTTCGTTGCCAACGGATTTGACGAAGGCACTAGATGAACTATTACCGCCTCGTTGGAGCCGCAACAATCCCATCGATTGTGCTGGAGGCGAAACACGAGACACCATTCCAGAGATTCTTGAATTGATTTGCGCACATGACGACATTGACGCGGTGATATTTCTGGGACTTGGTATCCAAAGCAATCAGGCTCGAATGATGAGCGAGGGTGAGTTTTACCCTGACCATGGTCTGGAGCGAATAGTGGCGTACCACCGTCGTCAAGATGAGCGCTTTGCGCAGTCTGCTGCAGAATGTGCTGCAAAATACAACAAACCTGTGCTTGTGGCTACCGAACTGGCTGTTGCCGACCCGCTCAATCCTGGCCCAGCGACGGTGAGAGAAACAGGGAAACTGTGTTACGCAAGTGGCACTCGTGCTGCAACCGCTCTTGCACACATGTATCGCTATGCGCGATTCACTGGGGTAGCAAAGTGAATCCAAATAATTCTGCTGATATTTCACAGTCAATGAAACGTGCCAACAACAAGGTACGACTCGGTTCTCCTCGAGTGGTTGCAACACTGCTGACCACGGTGCTGTTGGTTGGGTCATCGATTATTGGGGTGGCATACAAGTTTGTACACGACATTGCAATTTCGGTTTCGGCTGATCAATCTTCGATTGAAGTACAAGGCATTAATGCATCACTGCTCAACGCTCGACGCTTGCCAGCGGTGTTGTCGGGCGAAATACGTATTGGTGGCCTCGTCAGTTCCCTTACCGACACTGTGCAAATGATTCCCGAGCAGTCGTGTCTGTTGGTTTCTGTCGAGGGTCAACGCATTACTGCTGTCAGACCAAACCTGCCCGTTATTCCTGCAAGCAACATGAAATTGATAACTGCTGTCGCAGCACTTGAAGTACTTGGACCAGATTATGTTTTCACTACAAAGGTTGTTGGTGTAACCGAATGCAATCAAGTCGTTGGAGACCTCTGGCTTGTTGGCGGAGGAGATCCAGTGCTATCGACTGTTGGGTACCCGGCAACTGAGTCCTATCCAACACTTCATCCGACAAATATTGGCCAACTGATAGACGCACTTGTTGCCGCAGGGATCACCGAGATAACCGGCAATATTGTTGGCGATGAAAGTCGATACGACACAGAACGCTTCACACCATCGTTGGGCCTTGGTGTGCGAACAACAGAGGTTGGACCACTCGGTGCGCTGATGCTCAATGATGGCGTTGTTCTTGCCTCACCGATTAAGCCGGATCAGCCAGCGCTGTCTGCTGCACAAGAATTTTTGCGGTTGCTCAGTGAGAGAGGAATAGTTGTTCGAGGTGTTGCAAAAATTGGATCAGCATCAGTCGATATTCCAGTTGTTGCCAGCATTAATTCGGCTCCATTCAGTGCCATCGTTGAGGAAATGCTGACGAACAGCGACAACAACACTGCAGAACTGATACTGAAAGAAATCGGTTTACAAAAACTGTCGGCAGGCACGAGGCTTGCTGGTGCACAGGTTGTGCAAACAACATTGCAAGAGATGGGTTTTTCCATTGACGGTCTAGTGTTCGTTGATGGCTCCGGGTTGGACCGAGGCAACCGCGCAACGTGTGCACTACTCGCAGCTATTCTCGAACGAGACGGTGGCTTTGGAGTGTTGGGAAGCGGTTTGGCAATTGCAGGACAAACTGGAACGCTTCGTGATCTGCTTGCAGACACGACAGCCAATAAGCGCCTGCATGCCAAGACCGGAACTCTCACAGGAGCAAAGGCACTCTCGGGTTACGTGAAGTATGCGCCAGAAAAGGCAGCCATGTTCGCATTGATTCTGAACGGTTCGGGGGTGTCCAACCAGGGCGAATACCGCCCGATTTGGAATAGCCTGGCCAACGCCCTTGGATCGTTGTCCGAGCATCCAAGCGTTACCGACATTGCGCCTTAGCCGACAAAGGTGAGTTCGCGCTCTCTCGCTGGTTTACTGGATATGTGAAAACAGATGGTCTTGGTGCTGGTTCGCCCCTCCGTTCAACGCTTTCCGCAGTTGAACTGTTCGAAATGGTGCGCGACTACGTAAAACAAGAGACTCTTGATCCACTGCGCGGTGTCGGCAGGTGGCTTGCGTGGGGAATCGTGGGAGCGATTGCGCTGCTTTTTGGTGCAGTTGTGGGTTTGGTGGGGTTGCTGCGTTTTTTGCAAGCCGAACTGTTTAGTCAACAAGATCGTCTTACTTGGGTTCCGTATTTCATTGTCTTGGTCGTTGCTCTCGGCTTGATCTGGCTCTCGCTTACGCGTATCGCGCGCCCAAGTTTGCATCGCGAAGGATAATTCGATGTCCAGCACCACACAATCGGGCACTGATGCACGAATCACCAAAGAAGATTTGGAGTCTAAGTTTCAGTCTTTGCAAGATGACTTGCAGGGTCGTGCGAGTGATAAAAAACAATCAATCATGGCCGCAGCCGCGGTTGCAAGCGCGATTGTTGTATTGATTGCATATCTGCTCGGCCGACGCGGTGGTCGCAAGCGCCGCAGCGTTGTAGAGATCCGTCGCTAACAATCGTGTGGTACCTCAAAATCATTTGGCGCGTGGTGAAGTACATGCGCGGTAGGCGCAGACCAGTTGTAGCAAGAGTGCATCTCAAAGATGATCAGTCGATATCTATTTCTCACTCCAAGAGCAAGGGTTTTTAATTTATGGCACGCGCGTTTGCTGTTGGTGAAAAAGTACTCATTCTTGATTCAAAGAAACGGCGCTATTTAGCGACGTTGATCGAAGGTGGGCAATTTCATAGTCATTCCGGAGTGCTCGAACACAATGACATTGTTGGAAGCCAAGAGGGCACGGTCATGACGTCGACAAAAGGTGCCCACTATTCAATTTTGCGTCCAACACTTGAGGATTTCGTGCTCGAAATGCCAAGAGGTGCGCAAGTCATTTATCCAAAAGATCTCGCGCCTATTTGCATGATCGGTGATATTGGACCAGGTATGAAAGTGTTTGAGACAGGCGTAGGTTCGGGCGCTCTTTCAATGACCATGTTGCGGTATGGCGCGATAATCACTGGTTACGACATTCGAGAAGATTTTGCAAACCGTGCGACGTCAAACGTTCGTTCCTTTTTGGGTGAAACGGCACTTGAGCGCTACTCGGTAGAGATTCGTGATTCTTACGAAGGTATCGATGGGTCTGATTACGATCGCGTCGTTCTGGATTTGCCCGAACCGTGGAATGTTGTGCCACATGCCGAGAAAGTGTTGCGAACCGGCGGATTGCTTGTTGCCTATACGCCGAGCATCACCCAAGCAGTGCAGGTGAGAAAAGCTATGGGTGATGCATGGATTGAGTCACGCACTCTTGAGGTGCTGCATCGTTCTTGGCACATCGAAGGAATGGCTGTACGACCAGATCACCGAATGGTGGCACACACGGCATTTCTCACCGTGTCGCGCTTTATCGGACACGCAATGAAAATTGAAGCTAGAGAAGCAGCAGCAACATCTGTTGCCGAAGAGTTGTAGGTCGTCGAACGCTTACGGTTCGATGAAAATACATTCGCCGGGGCATTCCTCGGCTGATTCGATCACGCCATCCAACTGGCTGTCTGCAAAAACCGCCATACCCTCTGCGCCTTGAGCATTGCCCTTAGCGGTGGCAAAAATCTTGTCCTTTTCGCGAACGTATGCAAGGCCATCGTCAAGGAGGGTGAAGACATCAGGAGCAATTTCCTCGCACAATCCGTCTCCGGTGCAAAGATCCTGATCGATCCAAACTTTCATGTTGGCTGGCTCCTTTTATTTGTTGATCTAGTCTTCGATAGCTCTCAAGTACCCACCCAAGAATACACGCCACCTGCTAAAAAATTGTGTTCTGAGTAGGGATTGCCCTATACGGTACGAAGCACTATAAAGGGTTTATCGGTTTAAAGGGATTCGAGACGCTTGGGGTGACACATGACAACTGACGCTAAAGCTAATAAAGATACGCCAGACACACCAGTGCCGATCGACCTCAAACTTCAGATTGCTCGATTGACCGGTCAGAACGAAAAACTTTCATACACGCTTCGAGAGGCTCGCGAGCACATCGCTAACTTGCGCGACCAAGTCGACAAACTCACGCGCGCACCGGGTTCTTACGGAACAGTTGTTGGCATCAATGATGATCTCACTGTTGATGTGCTGACAAGCGGTCGCAAGATCAGAGTGACTGCTCATCCATCAGTTGATGTTGAACATCTGCAACTTGGCGCCGAGGTGATGCTCAATGATGCTCTCAACATCGTGTTCGATCGGGAAAGCGATACAACTGGCGAAGTTGTTTCCCTAAAAGAGGTTCTGGAAGATGGAGTACGCGCAATCGTTGTTGTACGAGGCGACGACGAGCGTGTTTGCGAATTGGCAACTGCAATTAGGGGCATGCATTTGCGTTCAGGAGATCTGTTGAGGTTGGACCCGTCGTCCAATCTGTTGCTTGAGAAACTCGATCAGCCTGAAGTTGAGCATCTCTTATTGCAAGAGATTCCCGATATTTCCTATTCCGATATCGGTGGCCTCGACTCGCAGATTGAACAGATCGCTGATGCAGTTGAGCTTCCATTTTTGCATGCCGATCTCTTTGCCGAGCACCAACTTCCAGCCCCTAAAGGAATTTTGTTGTACGGACCGCCGGGGTGTGGAAAGACACTGATAGCAAAAGCGGTGGCAAATAGTCTTGCTCGTAAAGTTGCTGCTCGAACCGGAGACGACAAGGGACGTAGCTATTTCATCAACATCAAGGGTCCAGAATTGCTGAATAAGTATGTAGGTGAAACCGAGAGACAAATACGGCTTATTTTTGAAAGAGCTCGCGAGAAGAGCGAGGAAGGTTGGCCCGTCATCATTTTCTTCGATGAGATGGACTCAATGTTTCGCACACGCGGAACGGGCATCTCGTCGGATATGGAGTCAACAATTGTGCCTCAACTGCTCGCGGAAATCGATGGAGTCGAGGGATTGCGCAATGTGATTGTTATCGGGGCAACGAACCGCGAAGACTTGATTGATCCAGCAATATTGCGTCCTGGTCGTCTCGACGTCAAGATCAAGATTGAGCGTCCAGATGCCGATGCTGCGCGCCAGATATTTGGTCGTTATCTCACGAGTGAGTTGCCGATTTCGCAATCCGATGTTGACAATTTGGGCAATGGAGATATAAACCAAGCGGTGCGCGCCATGGTTGATCAGTCAGTAATAGAAATGTACGCGACTTCCGACAACAACAGATTTCTTGAAGTGACTTATCAAAACGGCGAGAAAGAGATCATGTACTTCAAGGATTTCTCCTCAGGTGCAATGATCGAAAACATTGTTCGTCGGGCAAAAAAATTGGCAATCAAGAGATTGATTGAGAGCGGCATTAAGGGAATATGTTTGCAGGATCTTGTGGATTCAATTCATCAGGAGTTTAAAGAACACGAAGACTTACCGAATACAACGAATCCTGACGATTGGGCCAAGATTTCAGGCAAGAAGGGCGAACGTATCGTATTTATTCGCACACTGGTGCACGACGAAGTGGACTCGGAATCTGGTCGTGATTCTGGTGGCAAGGCAATTGAGCGAACAGCAACGGGGCAGTACCTCTAAGTGGCAACGCCGAAAGTTTGCGGAATTGAAACCGAATACGGAATTATTTTTAAGGGTGGTGATGTCAACCCAATTACGGCATCATCAATAATTGTCAACGCCTACTCAATGGGTAATTCAGAACTCGTTGGCTGGGATTACATCGACGAACATCCTGGCAACGATGCACGAGGGTATTCGCTCGATGACTATCTCTTTCCCGAATTCGAGACGCAACTCGTAAATACCGTGCTCACAAACGGAGCGCGCTATTACGTCGACCATGCTCACCCAGAAGTAAGCACCCCAGAGTGCAGAAATGCCCTCGAAGTAGTGTTGTTTGATCGTGCAGGAGAAGAAATTGTTCGCCGCAGCATGCAAGTAGCCAACGAAGGCTTGCCATCCGATTCTGAGATCGTGCTGTACAAAAATAATTCTGATGGCAAAGGGAACAGTTATGGCTGTCATGAAAACTATCTCATTTCAAGACAAACGCCATTCACACAGATTGCCCAACAAATAACTACACATTTCGTAAGTAGACAGATTTTTTGTGGCGCTGGAAAAGTTGGAGCCGAACACCGCGGGCTGACAGGAAAAAACTCGAATCCAAATCTTTTTCAGATCAGTCAACGTGCTGACTTTTTTGAAGAAGAGATTGGTTTGGAGACAACGTTGAAAAGACCAATCGTCAACACTCGCGATGAGCCCCATTGTGATCCAGCCAAGTACCGCCGGCTTCACGTAATCGCAGGTGATGCAAATATGAGCGAAGTTGCAACGTATCTCAAAGTTGGAACAACGTCGATAGTGCTATCGATGATTGAAGACGATGCTTTCCCTGCTCACCTCGTGATCAAAGATCCTGTACGTGCGGTACGACAGGTGAGCCACGACACAACTCTCAATGCAGTTATTGAAATGGTTGACGGTCGGCACCTAACAGCCGCGCAGATTCAAACAGAGATCATCGAGGCTGCAACAAACTATGCAACTCGGTTTGGTCTTGATTCGGTGGATGAGCAGATTGGAAACGATGTGCTTCAGCGTTGGCACAATGTGGTTGCTAGCTTGCAAACAGATCCTTTGACTGTGGCAAATATTGTTGACTGGGTTGCTAAGAAAAGGATTGTCGAAGGCTTTGCTCAACGCCACGGATTGCAAACGACAGATCCGCGACTCAAGGCGATCGATTTGCAATATCACGATATGCGAATTGAAAAATGTCTTGCGTTGCGTGCGGGGCTGGATGTGTTGTGTTTGCCCCAAGACGTGATGTGGTCGATGGTGCATCCGCCAAGTAGTACCCGCGCGTACTTTCGTGGAACTGTGTTGCAACGTTGGCCCAGCGATGTGGTTGCAGCCAATTGGGACAGCGTGGTTTTTGACATTCCCAATCAGGGTCTGAAGCGAATTCCAATGCCCGAACCATTGCGCGGCACTCGTGAACTTGTGGGGGATTTGTTGAAAAGTTCTCAGAATCCAGTTGATTTGATTGCCAAGTTGGGAGACGGGTTTTAACTTCTATTGGGCTGGCAGTTGGTTGTGTTTTTGGCTATGGTTCACCCATGGCCGAGCAAATAAAGAAATCTGCATCATCAAGAAAAGCGACAGAATCGGCAAGCCGGTCTGATGCCACTGCGAATAAAGATACGAAGAACATCACGGCAGACCTCGACAGTTTGCTGGATGAGATTGATGAAGTGCTCGAATCCAATGCGGAAGAGTTTGTGAAGAGTTATGTGCAAAAAGGTGGGCAGTAGCCCTAACCTACAGTTGTATGTCGATGCCGATGTTTTCCTTTGAGCAGGATCCCGGTGCAAATTTTGGTGAACTGCTGAAGCGAGTGGGGTTGTCACCGTTTGGGGATTCGCTTCCTGTAAACGAAATTCTCGTACCGCATGCCACTACATGTGTTGCTCTGCGATGTGCCAACGGTGTGGTGATGGCCGGCGATAGACGAGCCACATCCGGAAACTTGATTAGTCACCGAGAGATGGAAAAAGTTGTGCAAGCCGACCAGTTCAGCGGTGTTGCAATTGCAGGGGCTGCAGGGCCGGCCATGGAGATGGTCAAATTGTTTCAGTTGCAAATTGAGCATTACGAAAAGGTTGAGGGTCAATCGCTTTCTCTGGAAGGCAAAGCAAACCAATTGTCGATGTTTGTGCGGAGTAATTTGCCTGCTGCGATGCAGGGTTTTATGGTCGTTCCAATTTTTGCTGGCTTCGACACCCTTCTCAATCACGGACGTTTGTGGAACTATGACGCCACTGGTGGTCGGTACGAGGAACATGATTTTGTTGCAACCGGCTCTGGCATGTTGCACGCAGGGACAGTGTTGCGAATGGGTTGGAAACGCGACATGACAGTTGATGAAGGTGTGGTGTTGACAGCACGCGCCCTGTGGGAAGCATCTGTTGCAGATTCTGCCACGGGTGGTCCTGACGCATTGCGGGGGATTTATCCAGTTATTGCCTCGATCACTAGCGATGGGTTCGCACGCATAGATGATGCACGTCTGAAGAACACATATGACGAAATCGCAAAAGGTGTTGGTCAGCAATGAGCATGCCGTTTTATGTAGCACCCGAGCAGATGATGAAAGATCGCGCTGACTATGCGCGTAAGGGGATAGCCCGTGGACGTGCACTCATTGCTTTGCAGTACATCGATGGCATTGCTCTGATTGCCGAAAATCCATCCAACACGCTGCGCAAAATTAGCGAAATTTATGATCGCATTGCTTTTGCAGGTGTTGGCAAATACAACGAGTTTGATCAGTTGCGAGTCGCGGGTGTGCGGGCTGCCGACCTCAAGGGTTACCAGTTCTCGCGCCTAGATGTAGACGCCCGAGGTCTTGCAAATCAGTATGCACAGATACTCGGGCAGACGTTTACACACGAGATGAAGCCGCTTGAAGTTGAAATTCTCGTTGCAGAAGTTGGCCTCACACAAGAGCAAGATCAGCTGTTTCACATCATGTACGACGGCACAGTCATTGACGAGAAACAATTTACGGTTTTGGGTGGCGACATGGAAGCGATTCGCACTCGATTAGTAGAGCGCTTCGTACCTCAATCCAGCCTGCAGGACGCCGTCAAGTTTGCGCATCAAGCCTTAAGCCTCAATGACCAGCAGATTGAGTCGTCAGAACTTGAAGTTGCAGTGCTAGTGCGAAACAACTCTCGTCGATGCTTCAGTCGATTGAGCGAAACAACCATTATTCAATATCTGGCCTAATCTGCTGGTGACATGGACAAACGCATCTTCGGAATAGAAACCGAATATGGGGTTACATGTACATTGCGGGGCCAACGACGCCTGAGCCCGGACGAGGTTGCTCGGTACCTCTTTCGGCGAGTTGTTTCATGGGGTAGAAGTTCAAACGTTTTTCTGGAAAATGGCGCGCGCCTCTATCTCGATGTTGGCTCGCACCCGGAATACGCAACCCCCGAATGTGATTCGATATACGACTGCACCGTGCATGATAAGGCAGGAGAGCGAAAACTAGAGGACTTACTCATAGGTGCCGAGCAACGACTGCGCGAAGAAGGTATTCGAGGCACAATTTACCTTTTTAAGAACAACACAGACTCGGCAGGAAATTCGTACGGTTGTCATGAGAATTATCTCACTCGTAGGAGCGATGAGACAGACAAATACCAACAAGATCTGATTCCATTTTTAGTTTCTCGCCAGATATTCACGGGTGCTGGCCAAGTGTTGCAGACCGCTCGCGGACCAATTTTTAGTATCGCTCAGCGAGCAGAGCACATTTGGGAATCAATGAGTTCTGCAACGACACGCAGTCGCCCGATCATAAATACACGAGATGAGCCTCACGCTGATGCGGAGAAGTACCGCCGACTGCATGTGATTGTTGGTGACTCGAACATGAGTGAGTACACAACATTTTTAAAACTGGGGAGTACAGCGTGCATGCTGCGAATGATCGAGGCGAAGGATATTTCTTTACGTGACTTAACCCTCGAAAATCCAGTGAGGGCAATTCGCGATATCAGTCATGACATAACGTGCCGAAAAAAGGTGCGGCTAGAGAGTGGACGCGAACTTTCCGCGCTCGATATCCAACGCGAATACCTCGATTGTGCACTCAAGTTTGCGGACACACACGGATTTTCGCCAACAGAGATGCAAGCACTTGAAATGTGGGAGCACTGTGTTTCAACGATTGAGAATGACCCGCTGAAGTTGGGTGCCGAGGTGGATTGGGTGATTAAACACAATCTCATTGAAGCCTTTCGCTCAAAACATGGTCTCGCACTTGACGACTCTCGAGTAGCAACTTTGGACTTGCAATACCATGACATCCGCCGTGATCGAGGCGTTTTTTACCGGATGCAGGATCGAAACATGGTGGAACGCATCTGCGTCGAAGATGACATCACTTCTGCAATGGACAAGGCACCTCAGACAACTCGTGCACGTCTCAGATCTGAGTTCATTACTGCTGCAAAGGAAAAAAAGCGCGACTACACGGTCGATTGGGTGCACCTCAAGATCAATGATCAAGCACAACGCACGGTGCTCTGCAAAGACCCGTTTAAAAGTAAAGACGATCGGGTCGAAAAACTCATCGCATCGCTCTAGCCAAGCGTTGTTGCGGCTACCGTTACAGACTGATGAATTCTGAACCGCAGTCGTCCGCGTCTAAGAGCGGTCAGGGTTTGCAACTGATCCGAGAATGGGTGACAGTGCTAGTCGTTGCCTTGGTGATCGCGATCACCGTTCGCTCGCTGGTTTTGCAACAGTTCTACATTTCTGGACCGAGTATGGAAACCACCATGTTTCAAGACAATCGGGTGCTTGTCAACAAACTGTCTTATCGGTTACACGATATATATCGAGGAGATGTTGTCGTGTTTGATCGAGTAACTGTGGACGGCGAAGTTGTGCAGCATGACGACTTGATTAAGCGTGTCATTGGTTTGAGCGGTGAAACAATTTCTATTAAGGACTGCCAAGTGTTTATTGATGGCAAGTTACTGCCCGAGCCATACCTGAATGACTACGACCTCGCTCAGTCATCATTAGACGATCGTTGTCGCGTGCCACTAATGGAGGAAACTCTGATTCCCGAAAATCATTTGTTTGTAATGGGAGACAACAGACCGCAGTCTTTTGATAGTCGCATGTTCGGCTCGATTGAACAAAATCTTGTTGTTGGTCGTGCGTTTGTAACCATTTGGCCACTTGCTGCTGCCAGGTTTCTCTAACTCGTTTTCTTGCTGGCCTCAATCATCCTGTCGGGCCAATCACTAAATACACCATCCAGCCCCATTCGAATTGCGTTTTCAAGAACGGACTCGTGTTGCATGTCCCAGCCGAAGGTCACGATATTGAAACGATGAAACAGAGCGACTAAACCACCATTCCAGTCGGTGTGATGCATGTTGCAGGCTTCAATCCCACTTGATGCCAAATTTGCCGCGCGTCGCTCTGGACCTTCCTTAATTTTGGCAAGCCGAGTCGAATCAACAAGCTTGCAATGCAACATTGAGTCTCTTTTGCTCATGAGTAATTCGGAACTTGGATGACAAAGCCACATCCGCTCGAGCATTGACGCATCAATATTTGCAACAATCTGTTCAATAGTGTCAAAAACAACAGGATCTTTGATATCTAGGCTCAGTTGGTACTGCGTACCACAATGTTGAAGTAATTGCTCAAGACTCGGTATGTGAGAAGGCAAAGCCGATCTGTCGAACTCAGCAATTGGCTTGGACCGCAAACGTGACTTCACCACTCCGTCATGATCTAGCACCAACACTCCATCCCGAGTTGCCCAGATGTCACTTTCTAAGCCGGTGGCACCCAATTTGAGCGCTAGAGCGAACGACTCGAGAGTGTTTTCTGGGGAGTATGCACTTGCACCTCGGTGAGCGAAAAGGATTGGCTCGTTCAAAAGAGACGGGAGCCGTTGCTGCATGAATCAATGATATGCCCTCTTCACTAGAGCCTTTAGACTGATGAAATGTTTAATTTTTCGGGAAGCGAGATCATTTTTTTGTTGATTCTCGGTCTCGTGGTTTTAGGTCCAGAAAAGCTGCCGCCCGTTTTACGCAAAATGGGGCAGCTGTATGGACAGTTCAAAAAAATTACCGGTGATGCACAATCCGAATTTAGAGGCGCCTTTGCGGAGCCAATTCGAGACATGCAGAACGCCGCCAACGAATATAAGACTGTGTTTACTGAAGCCTCGAAACAGGTAGAAAATCAAGTCATTGATACGACCGCCGTGTTTACGCAGAGCGCAGCCCAAGAACAGCAAGAATCCGTTGTCGAACCCTTGTTCATCCCGTACGAGTCGGATCAGAGCGCTAGTACTCCGAACGAATTAGATCTTGAACCAACCGTCATCGAATACGAAATCAAAGAAGACAAGTAATGGCCTGGCGATTTTCCAAAACTGCGCTCAATGGGGCAGAACCCATGTCAATCATGGCGCACCTCTCCGAACTTCGCATGCGCATCATTCGTGCTTGCCTCTCAATTGCCATAGGTGCAGCGGTGATACTCATTTTTTATGATCAGGTGTTGCACTTTTTGACACAGCCGTACAGAAACATCTGTGAAGCCCGTCCAGACTTCAACTGTGATGGTTCGCTCTACGCATTAGGTCCAATTGAAGGCCTCGCTTCGCGCATGCGTATTGCCGGGTACGGAGGCATCATTATTTCTGTACCAATCATTCTTTGGCAACTCTGGAGATTTGTTTCACCAGCCATGAGTACAAAAGAAAAGAAGTATGCAATGCCTTTTGCGATTGCATCATTCGTGCTTTTTGTTGCAGGTGGTGCGCTTGCATTTTGGACGCTAGATCGAGCGCTTGAGTTTCTTATTTCGTGGTCGGGTGCAGATGTTAATCAGACCTACCAGATCGCGAAGTACATCAGCTTGGTCGCGCTTATGGTGCTGGCATTCGGTGCGGGTTTTTTATTGCCTGTCATTGTTGTATTCCTGCAATTAGTTGGGGCAGTTACTCCACAGCAACTGAGAAAGCAATGGCGTATTGCAATAATGGTCGTGTTCGTAATCGCTGCTGTCATCACTCCCAGCGGTGATCCGATCAGCATGCTCGCTTTAGCGGTACCGATGAGTGTCCTGTACATCCTCGCCGTCGTCATAGGTTTTGTTGCGCAGCGTCGTAAACGAAAGAAATCTCAAGACGAAGATTTCGTTGACGCATAACTCAAATGTCCGACGCTGACACCACGAAATTGACAGCGAGGTATGACTTTGCTCTCGACAAATTCCAATTAGATGCAATAGCAAGTATCAATGAGGGGCGCAACGTGTTGGTTGCTGCACCAACTGGATCTGGAAAGACAGTTGTAGCCGAGTATGCCGTAGCTCGAGCACACCGAGCAGGACTGAGATCGTTCTATACGGCACCAATCAAAGCGCTTTCAAATCAGAAATTTGTTGAGCTCAGCACCTTTTATGGCGCGTCACAAGTGGGGTTGCTGACCGGCGACAACAGTATTAATCCAAATGCGCCCATCGTCGTGATGACTACCGAAGTATTACGAAACATGATCTACGCACGATCCCAAGCACTCGAATCACTGGGAGTAGTAGTGCTCGATGAAGTGCACTTTTTGCAAGATGCTTATCGGGGGCCGGTCTGGGAAGAAGTGATTATCCATCTCGAACCTACCGTGCAGTTGGTGTGTCTCTCTGCGACTGTTTCGAATGCGACCGAATTATGCGATTGGCTCACTCTGGTTCGTGGTCCGACTACACCGATCGTCGAAACCAAGCGTCCGATTGAACTGACTAATCACTATTTGGTTGGAGATAAGACTCAGAAAACTGTTCGAATCTTTGACACACTGATAGATGGTCGTGCTAATCCTGAAGTGACGCGTTTTGAGCAAAACAAGGTGACTTCAAAGTTTCCTCCACCATCTCGACAATCAACACATAAGTCGGCACGACAGACAACTCGACAGTTTGGGTCATCGAACGGTCTGTTCGCACCAAGCCGATCCGACATCGTCAAAGAACTTGCCACCGCCGATTTGCTTCCAGCGATCTTCTTTATTTTCAGCCGTAATCAATGCGATGAGGCTGCTCAGTCGTGTTTAAAGATGGGTATCTCGCTCACTAACGCCCTCGAGAAAAAGGAAATTGTTGCCATTGCGCACGAACGCTTGGCTGATTTTACTGATGATGACTTAGTGGCTTTGCAGTTTACGCAGTTTATTGAGCAACTCGAAGCAGGTATTGGATCGCACCACGCAGGCATTGTTCCGACATTTAAGGAAATTGTTGAAACATGTTTTGCTCGCGGGTTGGTCAAAGTTGTATTTGCTACCGAGACTCTTGCCGTCGGTATCAACATGCCTGCAAGGGCAGTCGTAATCGACAAGATCACCAAATTCAATGGTGAGAATCACCAAATGCTCAAGCCGTCTGATTACGCGCAATTAACCGGACGCGCAGGAAGACGCGGTCTAGACGACATCGGACATGCACTTGTGGTGTGGAGCCCGTTTGTGACGTTTGATCAGGTTGCGACGCTTGTCGCGAGCAAGTCATTTGTGCTCAACTCCGCTTTTCGCCCGACCTACAACATGGCTGCAAACCTGATTCGCTCGACATCTCAAGTCCAAGCGCGACACTTGCTCAATCTGTCTTTTGCGCAGTTTCAATCGGGCAAGGATGTCGTTGAAATACAGGCACGCATTCAGCGTCGTAGCAAAGAACGAGATCGTCTGATGTTGCAAGCCGAAAGTCCGTTTGGCGATATTGAGGAATACCGGACACGCCAATCCAAGACAGTACCTCCGTCTGAGATCGATGAGTCACTCAGTCAACTTCGTCCAGGGGACGTAATTGAGGCCGGGAGTTTGTCGCACGTAGAGCGGATGGTTGTTCTTACCGTTGCCCAGCGAGGCGACGGCACAAAAATAACGGCGCTCTCCAGATCCAGGATGGTACAAAACTTTTCAGCGCGCGATTTTGCTCAGCAAGTTGTCCCGCTGGGCTATATCAAACTGCCCTCACCGTTTGCTCCCACGAACAACAAGTTTTTGAAAGAAGCTTCGTCACGGTTGTCCACTGCAAAGATCAAACAAGCATCTCGAATCAAACAGAACAAGCGACCACAACAGGAGGATCATCCAGTGGCCGATGATCCCGATCTGAAATTTCGACTGATCGCTGCTGAGTCAGCAGCACGAATCGACCGCGAACTTGGACAACTTGAGAAACGTGTCTCGACCAGCACGCAGTCGGTAAGCAACAAATTTGATGAGCTCATTCAATTGTTGGGTGAATACGGTTTCGTTGATGATTGGTCTCTCACACGGCGAGGACAAATGCTCTCGCATATTTTTCACGAATCAGATCTTCTAATCGCTAACTGTGTATCGGATGGTGTCTTTGACGGACTAAGTGCTGCCAACATGGCTGCGTTAGCAAGCATTTTTGTTTTCCAGGCACGCGGGGGAGAGGAAGCCACTTCCCATTTCCCAAACAATGAAATGAAGGTTCGGTGGAAGAGCGCTACCAAAATCAGTCAGCGACTTGCCACTTCCGAGACCAACCACGGTCTCGTTGTGCATCGCGGACCAGAGGCTGGTTTTATGGGGGCCGCCTTAGATTGGGTGAATGGCACACCTCTCGTGGATGTACTTGAGGAAGACGAACTTACCGCTGGCGACTTTGTGCGCACTATCAAGCAACTGATTGACCTGTTGCGACAGTTGTCAGTGGTGCTCTATGAAGAGAGCGACAGAGCGGCTGCGAGTACAGCAGCGGAGTTGTGCTTTAGGGGTGTGGTTGCGGCTTCAAGTTCAGTAGGACGAATTACGTCATGACGATTAGCAGGCTCTCGCCGTACGGCACTTCTGTCGAGCGACCGCAGCACCTCGGTGTGTTGCGTAGCGACCGTGAGATAGCAAGCGATTTTCTCAAGGGTGATCAACGCGCATCCAACACGGTGACTCAGGGCAGCATCGCCCAAGCGTTGGGAATTACGTCCAAGGACTCGAGCATCGATACTCGCGCACTCGTCACTCATGTATTGATTGACTTGCTTCAGGTTGAGTTTGCAACTACTGATTCACAAGATAAACCTACGAGCATTGTGGTGGCCGGTTCAATCCTGCTGCAACACCGCACACTGCTCAAAACGCATCTCATTGTTTCTAATAGTGGCATCGTGCGTGGTCGAGATGTGCTGCCGCGTGCACACCCCAACGACGGTTATGTTGACGTGCTTACTATCGACGAAGCCATTACCACGCGTCAGCGACTTTTTGCCTGGCGTCGTGCTAAAACCGGATCACATCTGCCACATCCTCAACTGCGAGCGAGTCGTAGTACCGAATTCGAGTGGACGGGACAAGCATCTCGGATGGTGGCTGACGATGTGACATTTGCTGGCGTGGTGTGGTTGCGGTGCAAAGTGCTTGCAGATGCGACAAGTCTGTACTTCTAGTTTTCTAATCCCATTTCGCACCACTCAAAACTTCTAGGATTGCCACTCGTGACCCTCTATATTCCTGAAGTATTCACCGAGGCTGAGGCCGAGATTTTGGTGCGTTATTTCACCAACCTGGACGGACCTGTGTTTGCGTTGGTCAACCTGCCAGAGGTAGTGAAGGGTGCACTTTTTGCTCGCTACAGTCGCACCCCAAAAAGTCTGCGCCGATTGTTTCTTGACGAGTTTGTGAATGATTTGGATCTGGCCGGTGACCAAGGCGTAGACGCGCGAGCCGGACTTGCTCATGCAGAGGGTCTTTACGAAAAGATCTTCGTTGAATATGGTGACGATTCAGTGGCGCAGTTGGGTGGAGTGCATTTAGCCTGCGAACAGGCATCCAATTTGTTGACCAAAATTCTCGAGTGGGGACGATTGATGAGCTACCTCGAGCAAAGCACTCGCTACATCAACTACGACAATCGACTTGGTGGGCGCTACCGCTATTTCAGAGATCCAGCAATTTTGAACGGTCCATTCGGTACAAGATATGTGGGCGACATGGACCGCATGTTTGACACGTACAGCAGTCTTGTCACGACGGTCACCGATCACGTGCGCTCCACGATTCCACGCTCGATCAATGATTCGGATTTTGTCTATCGTCAGGCAACGCGTGCCAAGGCATTAGATGCGGTGCGAGGAATTCTTCCGGCGTCCGCACTTTCCAACGTTGGCGTGTACGGCACGGGTCAATCGTACGAAGCGATGTTGCTTCGAATGCGCGCACATCAATTGCCCGAAGCGCGCCACTATGCAGATCTGATGCTCGTCGAGTTGCGCAAGGTCATTCCAAGTTTTTTACGGCGCGTTGATAATCCTGAGCGCGGTGGAAGGTGGAGTTCATATTTTGCCGAGAACAGGGAAAACACCAGTCAACTCGTTGACGACATGTTTGGAGCGCTCGATCCAGAACCTATGCCCGAAGTTTCGCTTGTTGACTTTGATCCAGACGGTGAGAACAAATTGCTCGCCGCTATTTGTTACACACATTCACATTTACCCGAGTCGCAATTGTTGAATGAAGTACGAGAGTTGAGTCATGATCGGCGTGTTGCGTTGATTCGCGCATATGTTGGCGATCGCCGGAATTCTTGTTCTGCTTCTTCTGCAGTGGAATAAAAGCCCACGCAAACTTTCTAAAGGTGTAATGCATTCAGCTGCGACTGCGCTTTTGGCCGGTCTTGTGATGGTTGGTACTTATTCATCGGCAAAACCAGATGAGACCTTAGATCACACCAAAGTTGGCATAAAGCTCTTGGTGGTTCTAGCCATTTTGGTGATTGGTTATATCAACGCGGAGAAGAGTGAGTTAAAGAAGAGCATCTGGCTGACGCTGATTGGCCTGACAGTTCTCAATATTCTTATCGCCACAGTTGGGTAACTCAGCGCTTGTTGAATAGTTTTGTTAAGCGCTCTGCGCTGCTGACCGCAGCGGTTTTGGCTATCACGCCTAGCGCTTCTGCATTTGATCCCATCTCAGCAGCCAGCGTTTTCTCGCGTCTAGCGGTAGAGCCAGAGTTAAGTAATCCATCGGTGTCGTTAATTGATGTAAGCACCGGCGAGATCGTCTTTGAATCAAATGCATTTTCACAACGCAAGCCCGCTTCGACAATGAAGATTCTTGCAGCCGCGGCCACCTTAAAACACTTACAACCTGACCAAGTCTTTACAACTCGAGTTTCACTCGGCACGGTTCCTGATTCAATTGTTATCGATGGCGAGTTCGATCCTTGGATTTCGATGGATCATCGGGTTGCCACAAAGATGAAGCGCACCTCTTTTCCACGGATTGCCTTTAATAGCCTTAGTAAAGTTAAAGAGAGCTCAGGCGGTTCGTTAAAGAAGTTAAAGGTTTACTACAACGGTATCTATGCCAACGAAGTTGCAAGTTATAAAGCCTTCTACAAGAAACGTGGAGTTACCGCTGCATTTATCAAGGTTAGCGATGAAAAGGCGACTTCATTAGTTAGTGAAGAGATTTTAACTTCAGAATCACCACAAGTGATAAAGATGCTTGATTGGTTCTTGCTTTGGAGTGATAACCAACTTTCAGAACGCATGGCTAAGATCGCCGCAAAGTATGCCGGCAATGAATTTAACGATGAAGGAGTAGCAGTCACCTTCGCAGAGATTTTGATTTCATTTGGGATAAATCCAGCGCAGATAGTCGTTATCGATGCCAGTGGTTTGTCGCGACAGAATAAAGTTACTGCACGCGCACTTGCACAACTGCTCTACAAAATTCATTCCGATCCAGTTCTTTCAAGGTTGATTGAGAGCCTTCCGGTCGGTGGAGAAAGTGGAACGCTGCGAAATCGCTATATCGAGACGGCTCCGGATGCGGTTGGTTTGGTTAAGGCAAAGACCGGCACCCTTACCGGCACGGTAAGCCTTGCTGGCTATGTGCAATCAGGAGATCGTGAATACGCCTTTGCAATCATTGCGGACAAAATCGGCAGAACTAATTCGGCAAGTGATCGAGCGCGAAAAACTCTAGATCGCTATTTAGCCAAGATCGCTGCACCGCTGGCTATCCCTGTACCTGAAAGCGCAACAGTTGTTACTGAGGTCCAAATACTTTAATTGAACCGCCGTAACAAGCTACCCAAGTCTTTGATTCAGATTGATCGTAAGTAACACCAATAGGTTCGCTGCAAACTTTCACGTTCTGCAGAACCTTCATCGTCTCTGTGCTGACGACAGATAAAGTCCCACTTCTAAAATTAACTACATAAAGCGCTGAACCATCTGTTGAGATAGCCAAACTGCGTGCAGATTTTCCGGTGGCTACACTCTTTATTGCCTTATTCGTAGCCAAATCCCATGCGATCACTTTCCCCGAGATGTTTAAAGTTGCAAATAACTTCGAGTTATCAGGGGAGAGCACGATCGCTCGAGGATTTGATCCAATAGGAATGTATTTAACTGAGAAATCTTCCAGATTAATCTGGTGAATTCGGTTTCCACCCATCTCGGCAACGTAGGCAGATTTGCTGTCACTAGTAATTGCAATTCCGCGGGGATAGCGCCCGATCTTGATTGTCTTTACAGTTTCTTGAGTCTCGACCGAGATAATCGTTACCGTGTAAGAGCACCAGTTAGAGACAAGAATGTATTTGTTATCTGGCGAGACTTTAACGACCTTAGGCACCGATCCAACTGGATAAACCGCATCTA
>ENA-OUVC01000362-OUVC01000362.1-marine-metagenome-genome-assembly--contig:-NODE-362-length-30957-cov-3.212824_pt1 | contig 30957 bp, 21 predicted proteins | sample MGYA00248622_ERZ508571 | MGnify/ENA primary metagenome ERZ508571 (study PRJEB26236, sample SAMN06267175) | marine metagenome | isolation source: Columbia River Estuary | place: USA:Columbia River Estuary... | reverse complement strand
CAGCCGTTTGTTGGTGGAAGGTCCGCTGGTGAAAGACAAGGCGAGTGTCGTTTTGGCAGGTCGACGTTCCTATTTTGACGTGTTTTTGCCGCTCTTCAATACCCCGGAACTGGACCAAACCATTTTGTATTTCTACGACTTCAACGGAAAGATCAACGCTCAATTGAGCAAGAAGGACCGCGTTTACGCCTCGTTCTACAACGGTCGGGATAAATTTGGGGCCGCCGATCTGTTCCAGTTTGGCTGGGGCAACTGGACGGCTACCACCCGCTGGAACCGCGCGGTGAACGACAAAATGTTCTTCAACGCCACGGCGCTGTACTCGGACTACACCTACCTGCTGGGGACTCCAGACAACGCCGAAACCAAATTCCAACTGAATTCGCGCATTCAAAATTACGTCACCACCGCAGCGTGGACTTACTTCCCGTCTCCAAAACACACGGTTGATTTTGGAGCCAGCAACACGTACTACGTGTTCTCGCCCGGTAAAATCACCGGCGCTTTTGACATTACGCTGAGCCAGGAGTGGGCCACCGAGCCCGCCGCGTACGTAAGCCATACCTGGAAGGCAACGAATGCTTTTTCCGTAACGAGTGGTTTGCGCTACAGCGCCTTTGGCAATATGGGGCCGCGCACCGTCACGCTGTATGAACCGGGTGGAATTTATGAAGACACCACCGTGGTGGGGACTCGCTCCTACGCCCGCGGGGAAGCCATTCGTTGGTTTGCGGGATTGGGCGGTCTGGAGCCGCGTTTTTCTGCCAACTACGAAATCAGTGAAAACGCCTCACTTAAAGCGAGTTACAACAGGAACCGTCAGTACATCCACCTGATTTCCAACAACACGTCGCCCACACCGGTGAACGTTTGGCGTCCGGCCGGGGCCTACATTGAGCCGGCAACGGCCAACCAAGTTGCTTTGGGGTACGTGCAAAAGGTTGCCCGCGGCGCGGGTGTTTTGACGATTGAGACGTACTACAAGGACCTCCAAAACATAGTAGACTACAAGGACGGAGCGGACTTGGTGTTCAAAGACAACATCGAAACCGAACTGTTGAGCGGTCAAGGCCGGGCCTACGGTTTGGAGGTATTGCTGGAGAAAAAAACCGGCAAGCTCAACGGATGGATTGCGTACACACTGTCTCGTACGGAACTTCAAGTGGACGGCCCCACCCGGGGCACCTCCGTCAACAACGGGGAATGGTATTTGGCCAACTACAACAAACTGCACGACTTGAACGTGGTGGCCAACTACGCACCGTCCAAGCAATGGGATTTGAGTGCCACCTGGAGCTACCAATCCGGACGACCCATTACCTACCCGGACAGTCGGGGCGAATTTGAAGGCATTCCCTACCCCATTTACGCCAACCGAAACGGCGGCGAAACACCGGACACGCACCGGTTGGACCTAGCGGCAACTTTTGCGTTCAAGGGCAAGAACAGCCGCAAACCCACCTTAGCCTTTGGCGTGTACAATGCCTACGCCCGCCGGAATCCCTACAGCGTGTTTTTCCGGCAAGACTTCACTACCCGGGAGGTTCAAGCCTACCGCCTAAGTGTTTTTGGAACGGCCATTCCGTATGTAACCTACAATTTCTCCTTCTGATGAAGCGTTCAAACTTTCTCAACTTGGGATCCTTTCGCTTTTTGTTGGCAGCAACCGCAATCTCGTCCCTCGTGGGCTGCCAAGACCCCATTGACCTGGAACTGCCGGAGGGAACCAAGCGCCCCATCGTCAACGCCCGAATCACAGACGAGGACTCCGTGACGGCCGAAGTGTATTGGACCGCTTCCTACCTGACCCAAGCCCCCAACGAACCCGTTTCCAATGCGGTATTGGTTTTGTTGGAAGATGGTGTGGTGGTGGACACCTTGCGCCCCATTGCCACCGCTCCCGGACGGTACAAGGGAACGAAAATTGGGACGGAAGGCAAATCCTACCGGTTGCGTTTTTGGATGCCCGGTGACCCTAAACCTTGGGTTTCTGGCCCGGAAACCGTTCGACGTTGCCCACTTATTGATTCCATCTATTCGGAAAAACGCCCCCGCGAAGCGTTCCAACTTCCGGGAAGGTATTCGTTGCTGCATTTTACGGAACCGGCCGGCCGCGGAGATCAGTACCGCTTTAAGGTTTGGCGCAACGACACCTTGGAAAACCTCCCCTTCAACATCACGTTTTTCGACGACCAATTCAACGACGGCCTCAGTTTCAACAATGTAGAATTTCCGGCCGTTGACTTTGCGGGTCCAGACAGTGTGGGCACTAAATACCGCGTAGAAATCTCCAGCATCAGCCCGGGATTGTTGCAGTTTTTGACCTTGCTCCGTCAAACTACTTTGCAGGTAGGCACCCCCTTTGATCCGGCTCCCGGCTTGGTGGCGGGAAATTTGTGGCGCGAAGAAAATCCAGACGAATTTGCGCTGGGTTACTTCTACGCTTCCGGCGTTTCCCGTGCATCGCTTGTGATTCAACCTTAACCAAGGGCGTGTGGGGCAGATAAACGATTATCTTTATTCCATGGAGCCTATTGCATTGCCCAAACACTGGGCCACTAATTGGATGGTTGATCAAGGGGTTGATCCACACTGGTTGTCCTTTTTTACCTTATTGGTTGACGTTGGGATTTTGATTGGCGCCAGCCTCCTGGCGGACTTCATTGCGCGCCGGGTGGTCCTGAGTTTGATCAAACGTTGGGTCAAACGAACGGAAGCAAAGTGGGACGACTACTTCTTAGAAGAAAGGGTCTTCCAGACGGCCGTGCACTTCATTACGGGCCTCGTCATTCGATCCATCATCCCTGCGGTGTTTGTAGAACACCCCAAGACCGCGGGATTTTTGGTTCAAATCACCGGTTTGTACCTGATCGTTCAGCTGGTGGTATTGATCAACAAAACGGCCCGTGTTCTGGCGCATGTTTTGGAAGACAATCCCAAATTCAAGGACAAGCCCGTCCGAACCCTCCTGCAAGTAGTTCAATTCTTGAGTTGGATTCTGGGTATTTTGGGGATGCTTTCCGTGGTCTCCGGAACTGCCATGGGCACGCTGGTGGGCGCTTTAGCGGGTTTTACCGCCATCTTGATTTTGATTTTTCAGGACGCCATCAACGGCCTTTTGGCCAACTTCCAGATTTCCATGTACGACCTTTTGAAAAAGGGGGACTGGATCACTTTTGAAAAATACGGCGTGGACGGAGATGTGGTCAGCATAGACCTGACTACCGTAAAAATCAAAAACTTCGACAATACGTTGAGCTCCATACCCGCCAAGGCGTTTGTTACGGAGTCCTTTCAGAACTGGCGCGGCATGCGCCTGTCCAAGGTTCGCCGCATCAAGCGCGCCCTGTTGCTGGACCTCAACACCATTCGCTACGTGGATGCCCCCCTGTTGGAACGACTGCGCAAAGTGGAACGAATCCGGGCCTTTTTGGATGCACGCCTTGAGGAAATTGACGAGCACAATGCCAGCAAATCGGTGGACAAGTCGTTGCCCATCAACGGACGACATTTGACCAACATCGGTTTGTACCGGGCCTATGCTGATTCCTACCTCCGGGAACACCCGCTGGTCTCGCAAAAGGACCTTTTTGTGGTTCGTCAGCTCGCGCCTACTTCATCGGGCATCCCCATTGAGATTTACTGTTTTCTGAAAGAAATACGATTTGAAGAGTACGAGGTGCTCTCGTCCGACATCATGGACCACTTGATGGCAGCCGTCCCCACTTTTGGGCTCCAGCTCTACCAACAGCCCACCGGGCGAGACCAGTTGTATTTCCCCACCGAATGACCTCCGGCGCGCCAGCTCCCCATTCCTACGTTGTGGTGGGTATTGACCCGGGCACGGTGGTGATGGGGCTTTCCGCGGTGCGGGTCACCGGGAATATTCTGGAGCTTCTGGCCATGGAGGCCGTCAAGTTTTCCACCAAAAAGGAACCGTTAGAACGACTGGCAGACATCCACGAAGCCGTGCGCGTTTGGGTTGCGCGGTACCAACCGGAAGTTGTGGCCCTTGAAGCGCCTTTTTTTGGGAAGAATGTTCAGTCCATGCTGAAGCTGGGACGTGCACAAGGCGTGGCCATGGGCGTAGCGTTGGCAAACAATTTACCCGTCTTTGAATACTCCCCCACGCGCGTCAAACAAAGCATCACGGGCAGCGGCTCTGCCACCAAGGAAAAGGTAGCGGGAATGCTGCAGTCCATTTACGCGTTCCGCGAGTTGCCCCAAAAACTGGATGCCACCGATGGATTGGCCGTAGCTACGTGCCATATTTTTTCCAGCAAAGCTCCTTCCTACGCCCAGCCGATTGCAGGCCCAACACAACCAAATACGCGAGGCGTTTTGCTGGAGCCCACATTGGACTGGCAAAAGGGCATGAAAAAACGCGCCCAAGGGGGCGCGTCCAAAAATGCTTGGGCTTCCTTTGTGCAGAACAACCCGGATAAACTTCGTTCGTAGCCTATTCGGCTGTGGCCAATAGAGCTGTGCTTATTTTATCCGCGATGGCCTGCATTTCTGAGGCCTCCAATTGCAACTTAGGTAGGGCAAAATTCATGTCCGCCTCCCCCCGAATGGGAATCAAATGGATGTGGGCGTGGGGGACTTCCAGTCCAATGACCGTAACCCCTATCCGATTGCAGTGAAGTACCTCCTCCATAGCATGTGCCACGTGGTACGCAAAATCCCACAAGGCCGTATAATGGGCATGGGGTAAGTCAAACAACTTATCCACTTCCAATTTTGGCACCACCAGGGTGTGGCCTTTTGCCAAAGGACGAATGTCCAGAAAGGCATAGGCAAAATCGTTCTCTGCAATTTTGTACGACGGGACGTCTCCGGCGATGATGCGTGTAAAGACGGATGCCATGATTATCGGGTTATTTCCAGCACTTCCAGTGCCAATGTACCGTTGGGAATTGTGATTTCCACAACATCTCCCACGGTCTTGCCCAACAGCCCTTTGCCGATGGGAGAACTTACGGAGATCTTCCCCAGCTTCAAGTCTGCTTCCTGTTCCGCCACCAACGTATACTTCAATTCCTGGCCGTTCTTTTGGTTGCGAATCCGGACGGTGGACAGCACAAATACCTTAGACGTGTCCATTTGCGAAGCGTCCATGATGCGCGCGTTTGCCAGTAACTCCTCCATTTTGGAGATTTTCATTTCCAAAAGACCCTGGGCTTCTTTGGCGGCATCGTATTCGGCATTTTCGCTCAAGTCACCTTTGTCCCGTGCCTCCGCAATCTGCGAAGAAACACGAGGACGCTCAATGGTCTTGAGGAAATCCAATTCTTCCTTCAGTTTTTTGAAGCCTTCTGGGGTGTAGTACGATAACGCTGACATGGTTCTAAAATAAGAAAAGACCCCGGTTTCCCGGGGTCGTGTGAAGATTTTTTACCCCGGATTACAGATCCAAACCAATCCCAACCGTGTGGATACCGCCGAAGGCCGTATTGGTCAAGCGGTAACCGTAATCCAAGGCGAACTTGGTGGTTGCGCCCATGGGCGTTTTGAACGTAAAGCCCATAGCCGGGCCGGACAACGCTTCCGTTGCCAATCCATCCAATCGGTTGTCGAAGAAAGCATAACTGCCACGAACAAAAAACTGATCGCGGAAGTTGTACTGGCCACCTACGGTGAACTGATCTTTTTTAAACGAATTGGAGATAAAGTTACCCGCAACAGTCACTTTTTGCTTTCCGGGCATGCTGAAATCTTTGGAAAGGCCAATGGCGAGCTGCGTGGGCAATTCAAATGCTTGCGCACGCACGTTGAACGTATTGGCATAGGTACCCCAGTCCACGGGCATCACCACCGCCAAGCCGTCGCCCTTGTAACCAAAAGACGGTCCAATGTTGCGCAAAGTAATTCCAAAACGGAAGTCACGGGTCTTGCCGGCTACGTACTGTACTCCTGCATCAAAGCACATTCCGTTTGCAGACAGATTGGAAATAGACGAACTGTACAACTTGATGTTGACACCACCGTAAATGTTGTCGGTAAACATTTGGGCATAGGCAATGCCCAAGACCGAACTTCCGGGGGAATAAATTCCGGCACCTCCATCGGGCAATGCCGTGGTGGTCCTGTCGATATCGCCGTAATCAAAGTTGGTCACGTGGATTCCCAAAACACCGTTGCGCGTTGGGGTGGCCAATGCGGCCGCGTTCACCTTAATGCCCGATCCTTGCAACCAAGTGGTGTTGGAGAAGCCCGCCGTGAAGCTCTTGCCCCCGGCCAGTCCTGCCACGTTTCCGTACATGGATTCGATGCCCATCACGTTGGCGGTATTGCCCTCCGCCCAGCCAGCTGAGCGGGCCCACGGATTGATCAACAACTCACCTGCGCCAGCAGAGCCGGAACGGGTTGGATTTCCTGCCCAAGCGGTGGCAGCGGCGGTAAAGATTAAAACTGCTAATGAACTTTTCATAATCAAATACTTTTAGAAGCCCGTCGGATCAAAAGGACGCATGGTGCCAAACCACTTGATGATTTTCTCACCAATACCGTCGGCCTTGATGTGGATGATGTACACACCGCTGGCGATGGGAACGCCGTAGTTGTTCTTCAAATCCCAATACGTCCACGTATCGGTGTTGTCCTTGCGCAAAGTGCGCACCAAGGAACCGTCGGTGGTGTAAACGGATACCACGCAATTCTCAGGCAGGTTGGTAATCTTCACCAAATTGTCCAACTGTGAACTTTCGTAGGCACTTTGGGATAAGTACGGGTTGGGCACCACACGGATAGCATCCAAGGCACTTACCGCTACGGAGTTGATACCCTTACCGGTTGCCAGCCCTACGGTGCTGAACAAGTATTTGGGGTTACCGCTGTTTGAATTGTCTACTGCCAATTTCTCGTACGGACGCGCCGTACGGATGCGAACGCGTAAATCAGACGGCATGTTGCCGTACAAATCCAAACCGTCGAACTGCGACTGAACCATGCCTAAGGAACACCACATGATCGAACGCGTAAACGTTTGGCGGTTGGTTCCGGTGGTGATGTTGGTGATCTCGTTGTACAAGGGGTGCGCCGTTGGGTCGTCTCCTTTGTACGTAAGATCAACAATGGTTGTACCCTTGCGAACCGTTGGGGCAAACACGTAAATGTAGTGCTGGCCACCAAAGCGGAACCCGCCGGTGACGGGATCTTGTGGGAAAATTCGTTCGCGCGATGTGGGGTTGAACTTCATGTCTCCACCGTTGTCGGACAGCATCCAACTGTTCTCGCCAAAGGCCATGTTCAGACGAGTGCCCGTCTCCACGTTGATGGCGTATCCGGGGAAGTAGCTCCAACCGACGGTGCTGCTGGGCACCAACTGACCGTTGCTCTTGTCCCAGCCGGTTGCCTTGCGAAGAGTGAATTTAGATGCACCGCCTTGCGTCAAAGCTTCGTCCTCGCCCATTTCAAAAACGGGGACGCGTGTCCATTTGGCGGGGTCTTTAGAGAAGACCACGTCTACGCTTTGCAAATTCTTGGGCTCCAAACGCAAAGACACTTGCATGGCTGAATCCGCCGGACCCATACCGTACACGGTAGTCCCTTCCGGAGTGCCGCGACCGATGGAACTAACGTAGTAGAAAGGTGCCCAAGTACCGCCCAAGATGGTCTCGAAGAAACCTTTGGGGTCGTTGGGAATATCCTTGTAGAACTTTGCGGGTGCAGCAGTTGCCAAATCGTTTGGTCCGGCTAAAATCCAGTTGTAGGGGCTGTAGCTGTCGTCGTCTGCAACACCCTTGTACCAGGCTTTGGTGGGGTCTGAATACACCAACTCGCTGTTCAACAAACCGCCGTTGCGAACACCGTCCTCATCCAAACCGGGTGCTTCCACATCTGCAATCTCAACGGACATGCCCAATTCCGGTACGATTTGCTCGTTGATCAACTTAATGGAAGTCATTGAATTGGCAATCACTTCACCCGTTGCTTTGTCCTGGATGGACCAGCGTGCGTTGCCGCCCACTCCGTCAAAAATCAAGTAGTATTCCCCTTCTGGAACATTCAACGGGTCGACCACCTTCACGTTGACCGGACCGTAACCGCCCAAGTACTTGGGGTTCGGCATGTAGCCGTTGGCAAACACGGTGGACAGGATCTCGCTCTCGCTAGCCGGATCCAGTTGCATGACGCTTCCACCGTTGCCCAATCCCTCAATGCGGGTAACCGGGGGTTTGAGACCGTAGAAGCTATTGGCAACCGTTCCACCCGCCTCGCTGGAGAACTTGTGCGGAATTCCAGCATAGCGCTTTACGTTGTTCCGGCCCGCCAAGAACGGACGGCGCTGGCCGTCGGAACCGGTGGATGGATTGTACGGGGCGTATTCGTTGTACGCGTAAGCCACCACGGTGTAGTAGTACTCTTTGTGGTTCACAAAACGACGGTCCTGACCGGTTGCAAAAGCATCTTCAGACACCTTAAAAGACAACTTGATTCCCGCGTTGTTTGCATTTAGCGTCATGTTTTGGGGCACAACCAAGTCTAACGTCGGGTCCAACTCCCAATTGACCATGCGCGCCACACCGTTCTTGATGTCGCACTGCGCTACCAATTTCGCTTGGGACGGATCGTAGCGGTCTCCAATGGAGGAGTTTTTGCTCTTCAATTGGAAAATCTGGAAGCCTTCAAACTTGTAGGTGTTGTTCGCGTTCCGAATCAGCGGATCTATTTCTTCGTAGTCCAACGACTGGTTGTTGGCACCTTCGCGGTAGCTCATCATGAGGATGAGTTCGCGGTCCATCTCTTGGATGGTCAAATCCGGAGCGTCCGGACCGTTCAAGATCTGGAAACAGTTGTCAAACAATGCTTGCGCCTTGTCGTCCGCAATGATCACCTTTTCCACCGAAACGAAAAGACCTTGCTTGTTGTATTCGCGCTCCCAAACCACACCGGTGGTGATGAAGTTGACCGCACCGGGAGCTAAGGAGAACGGACCTGCGTTGTGCAAGCCGCGCTTGTCTTGCTTGTTGTCCGGGGACTCAAACCAGTTAAGAGGTGCTTTGGGGTCGTTCTGCAGGGTGGTATCAAACGTATTGCCGGGGTAAGCAAATTTGGTAGCCAAGCCCGTTCCGTCCTGGGTAAAGCCGTCTCCGTTGGAGGTATTGCCCGGACCGCTTGGGTTCTCTACCACCAACGGGTTGCCGTTCCGCCAGCGGGACTGCATGTAGTTGTAGAACTCGGAAGCGTTGCGCGGATCACCGGTGGCTGCGTTGCCGGCGTTGTAGTACATGAAACCGGACATGATGATCCGTTCGTTCAAACCGGTAGCGGGATTCTCCGGCTGGCACACGCCGTTGGCGTCGCGCACACCGTCCACACAACCGTCGCGGTCGTTGTCCAATCCATCGAAGTAGTCCGCAAAAGGACCTTGGAAAAAGTCCATCGCCACGGAAGGTGGGTTAAAACCGTATCCGATTGGACCTTCGTCGTTGTTGTCTGCGTTGTACACGTAACCCAAACCGCGGGGAATGTCGCAACCGATGATGTCGTCCGTGTAGTTGCCCAAATCCGGGTCAAACCACGTGGAGAAATACGTATTCGTCAACCGGAAGGTAGACTTGTTCAAAATGCGGTAGTTGTTGAAGGTCATGTTGTTGATCTCGTCGTTCGTGTTGAAGGCAAAGGCCTGCGCACGAATTTCAAAACCCAACGCTCCCGCACTGGTTTCGGTGTGGACGTTACCGCGGTCGTTGTACACCCACCAAAGGGTCATGTCTCCGTAGAGGACGTCGGTCTCTTTCTTGCGGCAATCGAAGGCGCGGTCAAAATCGTAGGCGGGATAGTCTTCCAACGGGTCGTAGCGGTTGTCTCCGTCCAAGTCAATGAACGGTGCCAGGGTGTAGGGAAGGTCTCCGTCTACACCGTGTGCGGGCCATGCCAGAATGATCTCTGGAATGCTGCCTTCGTAACCGGGGAATTTCTCGCCGGGGTTGCAGTCTGGATCGTTCTTGCACAACAACCAAGCGCGGTGGAGATCCACCTGCTCGCGGTAAATGATCCAGTGCCGATCGTACTTATCGCAAATGTCTTTGTTGACCGATGCCAAGCCGTCGGTAGAGAGCGGGCCGGGCCAAAAGTCATTTCCGCGCGAGCGGTAAGTCATGGCCGCCAACTTCAGCTGGCCACCCTCGTCCAGACCGCCCAACCACAGCGCTCCCGCAAACATGGAGTGTCGGTTAGACCCCTTGGGAATTTCGTAACGCGCGGTGTTCAAATCCCACCACATGTCGCCACCGCCCATGATGGTGGTGCGCACGTTGTTCAAGTCCAAATCTGTTTGTGCACGAGAAGGTTGGCACAATTCTTCAACGGTTTTGTTGGAACGAACCTTTTTACCCGACTGGGAACCAACGGCTTCACCAGGGCGGGCATGGCTCATCGAAACGAAACCTACTGCCAAGGCGGCAGCCAAAAGACCTTTATTCAGCAACTTGTTCATAATCTTAAAACTATTCACTGTCTATTAGAATCCGAAACGAATGCCCAAACGAACGCGGCGCGGCAAAGAGAAATTAAAGGGGCTCACCATGGCGATGTTGTACAAATCGGTAAACGATTGTGCGTCGGTGGTGAACAGGATGCCCTGTTGTCCTTGGGGCGAGGACAAGTAACCGTCGTCGGAAGGAGAGCCGGTGAAGGCGTACGTGTTCAATACGTTCAGCTGATTCAGCACGTTCAATATCTGAACGTACACTTCAAAGTTCTTGCGGTTATCTGCACCGAAATACCACACCTTATTTGCGGTCATGTCCACCTTACTCTGCCAAGGCAAGCGAGAGCCGTTCAACAGACCAACAACCGGTGCATTCGCATCCGTAAGCGACGTAGCCCGATCTCGGCGAGAATACGGCGTGCCCGACTGCGCGGTTGCCAAGATGTTGATGCCCGCATTGGCAAATACCTTCGTATCGAACCAAATGGGGCCGTTGTAGGCCGCGCCGTCCTGGAATCGGAAGTCGATGTTGGCGGCAAAGTTGTGGCGAACGTCAAAATCCAAAGGCTGGATGTAACGCAAGTTCGGCTGACCCGAACGCGCCAAGGCAATGCCGGAGTTGGCGCCGGAACCGGTACCGTCTGCGTACGAAAGGGTGTAGTTGGCGTAGGCCAAAATGTTGCCCGTGCGGCGCAAGTCGTATTGGAAGGAGAAGCCCTTCGCCGTGGTGAAGTCCCGATTGCCGTAGGTGATGTAGGTGCGGGGGTACGCTTCGGTTACGGAGACGGACTGAATCAAGTCGCGGTATTCGCGGTAGAACGCATTGATTTTCAACGCAGAACGATCATTCAGCTTCTGACGGAAACCGATTTCGTATTCCGTTTGCTTCTGCGGCTTGAGGTCCGGGTTGGCGATGGTTGCAGACCCATACTCCAAATTGACGTAGTTGATTGGGTTGAAGCGCGTGTTCTCGTTGGGGCGCTGCACCAATAAATCGTAGTGTGCAAAGAATTCAGCAGAACCACTGATGGGGAACTGGAACGAAATACGCGGAGAAACCGTCACCTGGGGATCGTAATCCTTAAAAGAGTTTGCATTCAGAACCGGTTGACCGTCTACCCAAGATCCGTCGTTGATGATCCAAGGCTTAGCCTGACCGCCGGACAAATCCGAAATTTCTTTTGGATTCAACTGGGGAGAACCGTCGGCGTTGAACCAATCAAACTCCTTGCGGTAGCCGGTGATGCGCTTGGGGTTGTTGATGTTGTCCACGTACACCACGGCGTCGTCTGCCATGGATTCCGGAATGCTTGCTACCCATGGGTAGTTGTCTGCCATGGCACGTACCTCTGCAACCGTGTACGAAGGATACAAAGAGAAGGCATCCTTCAGCACCGGCTGGTTGGCGTCGTAGCGGTCTACGCGCACGCCCAGGTTGAAGAACAAATCCTTGTAGGTAAACTGATCTTGGATATAACCGGCCATATAGATGGGCTGGAATGCAGGGATGGGGTACGTTTTGTTGCCCGCAGCATCGCGCTTGTTGAAGAAGTCGTTGATGGTGGGATTGAACGTTTGGGGCGAACCGTCGAAGTTGTATCCGAAGTAGCTCACGTACGCTCCTGCGCCAAAGTTGTTCAACTCCTGAGCGCTGAACATGTCCAAGCTGAATAGAGAAGGATCGTAGGAGTCGATGTCCAGTAGATCGGATCCGTTGGGGTCCAGGCCCAATTTGCGGCGCATGTTTCGGTCAAACGTACGCGGCTTAGAGGCGTCAAAGGCTTGGGGATAGTTGATGGTGTCTTGGAATACTCCGTCTTGGTAAATGGCCTGTGGACGGGTCAAATCCAATTCGCGAATGGCATCGTTCTGCAAACCGCGCATGAGGGTCCACAGTCCGTAGCCGCCAACGCTGAAGGCGCGGTCGATTCGCTGTTCGTATTCCAAACCAGCCACCAGTTGGTGCCCTTTGATTTCAAAGTTGGTGGAGGCGGTGACCCGGAACTGGTCGTTCTGGAAGTAGCTGTAGTTGGCGGTTACCGTACCCACGTTGTTGAACAAGCTGTAAATGCCGTTCGGAGACTGGCCGTTGAGCAAACCTCCACCTTGGCGAATGTTCTCCAAGTTTCGCACGCCGGTGCGGAGCAATCCTTGGCGAACCAAATCGTAGTACGTTTGGGTGTAGTTGGCCAGGACCGGGTTGTACTGAGAAGCCTCAAAGCGTACGTTGGTGTCCAAATTCAGCAACTGACGCCAGCCGGTGAGGCCAGAAACCTGATCCAAACCGTACCCGTACAAGCGCGAACGCTCTGTGGTGAAGGTACCGATGTGGCCGTACTGGAAAACGTTTTCGCGCAAGCGGGGATCCCAAGTGCGACCGAAGTTGCGCGTAAAATCTACTTGAACCGTGTAGTAGGCATTGCGGATGAGGTCGCCCTCTTCTCCGGAACCAAAGTTTTGCGTGAATCGGGCGTAGGCAGACACGTCGCGGTTCATGGAGTTGCTGTTGTTGTCCCAGTTGGTCAAGGCATTGGAGAAGCCGCCGTTCATGCGGTCGTTCCAAATAAAGCGACCGCCCAAAACAACACCGGTGGTTTTGCTGGGCTTGATGTTGATGTTGTAGGTTGCGCGGAATTCATTGGACCGTACGTTCAAACGCGCGGGGATGGTTTCCAAAGAATCGCGACGCAGCAACTCTCCTGCTTGAATGGTTCCCAATCCCGTGGCGGTTGGAATCAACGGACGCTCTTGCAAACGAGCCAACACATCATCTTTCACACGGTATACACCTGTAGCGTACGGACGACCGTCTTTGTTGAATTCGTATTCCGTAGACAACAAAAAGCCGACGATAGCACGACCCTCTTTGTTCTTGATGATGGGGCCACCGGCCGTAAACGAACCCAAGTTGTAGCCGTAGGGATCGATGAATTGTGAGGTTACGTATTCGCCGGCACCAAAATAACGAGACGATGGACCGCGCGTGGTGGTGGAGATGACCCCACCCGTAACGTCGCCGTAGATGGCGGGCGTACCGCCGGTAATGACTTCCGTGGTTTGGATGGCGTCGCGCGGGAGGTTGATACTCCCCCGAACCTTAATACCGTCGATAAATACTTGGTTACCGTTTTCCCGACCTCCCCGGAAGGATACCCCACCGGTCGCTTCGTTTGTGACGACGGATGCAGACATTTGCAAAAGACCCGTCAACCCGCGCTGCGGCAGGTTCCGAATGACTTCTTGGTCAAAAGTTTGAGCCGTTTTACCGGTCTCCACCAGAGGCGCTTCGTATTTTGCTTTTACGGTAACAACGTCCAACTCGTTGGTTTTATCGGTCATTTTTACCGTCAAGACCAACGGACGGCCCGCGGGAACCTTGGCGCCGCCCAATTCGTAGTTCTGCATGCCAAAGGCTTCGATTCGAATGGTGTAGGTGCCTTCGTCCACCGGCGAGATGGAGAAGTTGCCGTCGAAGTCGGTTTTGCCTTGGGCTTCTACCGCTTTGCCGTCCATGATTTTGACGACAGCGTTGGGAATTCCATCGCCCGATTTTCGTTCCGACACGTTTCCTTTGACGGAACCGGGGCGCGATTGTGCCAAAACGGCTGTTGAAGCAACCAATAGGGAGAGTCCGAAGAGGATCAGTTTGCGCATAGGTATGCTGGCTTTGATCTTTTTAAAGGAGTGTACGAAAGGGCTAAAATAACAATAGTTTACGTTATGTTTACCATAGGTTTAGAAGAAAAAGAACTGCCTCATGCGTCAATTTGTTTTTAACTTATTTGCAATTAGCACATTACTTATAAGTTGTGGCGATCGCAATCCCCATCCGGTGCCGTACGTTCCGGTCAACGAGGTGGTCTATTTGTCTACACCGTCTGGATATCCGCTGCAGTTTGTGGGCGGTACGGTGGTCCTGCCGGATGCCGGGGTGCGCGGGATTGTGGTGTACCGCAGAACGTTGCAAGAAAATGTGGATGATTTTGCCGCACTGGACCTGTGTTGTCCCAACCACTTGGAGGCCGGTTGTGGCTTGGAACTGGAGGATAATTTGTACGCCGTTTGCCCGTGCGACGGGCAACGCTTCTTGCTCTTTGACGGCCAACCGCTGGACGGGAACACCACCTATCCCCTTTTGCCGTACCGAATTTCCTACGACGGCAACGCATTGCGTATTCGCAACCGGTAACTGTTTTCCCTGCCGCTAAACGCGGGTGGTGCGCCGTCGCAAGGAGGGGGATTCAGAACAGGGCCCGTGCAATCTTCTCGGTTTCGTCTGCCTTGCCCATGGTGTAGTAGTGCAGAACCGGCACGCCGGCCGCCATCAATTCACGGGACTGGGCGATGGTCCACTCCACCCCTACGGCCTTGACGGCCTCGGGGGTTTTGGCCCCTTCCAGGGCATTCACCAAGTCGTCCGGCAACGTCACAGAAAAGTGCCGGGGAACGGTGTTCAGTTGGCTGGCGGTGGTGATGGGTTTGAGGCCAGGAACAATGGGTACGGTGATGCCCGCGGCTCGGCAATCCTCCACAAACTTGAAGTAGGCGGTGTTGTCAAAAAACATTTGCGTCACCACGTACTCCGCACCTGCCTCTACTTTGGCCTTGAGGTGGCGCAAGTCCGCTTTGGTGTTGGGTGCCTCAAAGTGCTTTTCCGGGTAGCCCGCAACACCAATGCAAAAATTGGAGGGATTGGTGTTCTGTACTTCGTCGTGGAGGTACTTGCCGCGGTTCAACCCCACCACTTGCTGGATGAGGTCCAAAGCGTGCGCATGGCCGCCGGGCTCGGGCGTGAACTGCGCTTCGGACTTTAGGGCGTCGCCCCGCAACAACAAAACGTTGTCTATGCCCAAATAATGCAAATCAATCAGGGCGTACTCCGTCTCCTCCGCGGTAAAGCCCCCGCACAAAATATGCGGAACGGTGTCCACGTGGAATTTGTTTTGGATGGCCGCACAGATGCCGACGGTTCCCGGCCTTTTGCGGGTGTGTACCTTCTGCAGCAGCCCGTTGGGGTGCTTCTTGTAAATGAATTCCTCCCGGTGGCTGGTGACGTCGATGAATTTGGGATCAAACTGCAGCAGCCTTTCAATATTTTGGAAGAGGCCGTCGATGGAGGTGCCTTTTACGGGGGGGAGGATTTCAAAACTGAATAGCGTTTTGCCTTGGGCGGCGGCGATGTGGTCGGTTACTTTCACGGGAATTTGCGTATTGCGTAGAATTAAGGAGTACGTTGCGTTGATGGGAGGTCAGTCCAAAAGGGGTTGCAGCCAGCGGCGCGCTTCGGCGGTGGAAATGCCCCGGCGTTGTGCGTAGCTCTGCAATTGGTCTTCGGCGATGCGTGGAATACCGAAGTAGCGGGCGTCTGGGTGGGCAAAATAGTATCCGGAAACGGCGGCGGTGGGGGTCATGGCTTTGCTTTCCGTCAGCTGGAGTCCGGTGTGTACCTCGGCGTCCAACAAGCGGAATAGTAAATCCTTTTCCAGGTGGTCTGGGCAAGCCGGGTAACCTGGGGCGGGCCGAATGCCTTGGTAGCGCTCGGCGATGAGGTCTACATTGGAGGCGTTTTCTTGAGGCGAATAGCCCCAGAATTCGGTGCGCACACGGTGGTGAAGGCGCTCTGCGAAGGCTTCCGCCAGTCGGTCCGCCAGCGCTTGAAGCATTAGGGCGCGGTAGTCGTCAAGCTGGGTTTGAAATTCGTGCACGCGTTCGGCCACCCCGTGCCCTACGGTGACCGCAAAAAGCCCCAAGGTGTCGCCGCTGGGATCCAGGAAGTCCGACAGGCACCAATAGGGCTGGCCCGCGGCCTTTTCTCCCTGTTGACGGAGGCCGATGAAGCGATGGAGCGTGCCGTCTGGCGCGGTGACTTCGATGTCGTCCTCCACCGTCTTTGCCGGGAAAAATCCGTACACCCCGTGGGCGGTCAGCCACGATTCGGAAACGATTTGGCGCAACAGCTCTTGAGCATCGTTGTAGACGGACTGGGATTGCACGCCCACCAAGGAATCGTTCAGGATTTCCGGGAATTTTCCGTGCAGGTCCCAGGCTTGGAAGAAGGGGGTCCAGTCGATGTAGGGAATCAGGTCTTCTACAGGATAATCGCGCAACGGAAAGACGCCCCAATGCTTGGGGGGAGCGGGTTTTGCGGTGAAGTCCGGGCGAAAACGCTGCTCCCGAGCCGCGGCCAAGGAAACAAAGCGCTTTTCGCGTTGGCGTTCTTCGTATTGGCTGCGGAGGCGGTCGTACTCCGCGCGAAGGTCCGAATGGAAGGCAACACGGTCCTGTCCCAATAACTTCTGAACCACCGGCACAGCACGGGAGGCGTCGTTGACGTGCACCAGCGGGCCGGTGAAGGCGGGTTGAATCTTGACGGCGGTATGCACGCGGGACGTGGTGGCACCGCCAATAAGCAGCGGAAGCCGGATGTTTTGGCGTTCCATTTCGCGGGCCACAAAGACCATTTCGTCCAAAGAAGGCGTGATGAGCCCGCTCAGGCCGATGGCGTCCACTCCTTGGGCCACGGCTTCGTCCAGAATCTTTTGGGCGGGCACCATGACGCCTAGATCAATGATTTCGTAGTTGTTGCACTGAAGGACGACGCCCACAATGTTCTTGCCGATGTCGTGCACGTCGCCTTTGACGGTGGCGAGCAGGATTTTTCCTTTTTTGCGGGGGGCGCCGCCGGCTGCGCCGGCGGCCTCAAAATGCGGCTCCAACCAGGCCACCGCCTTCTTCATGACGCGTGCGGATTTCACCACTTGCGGCAGGAACATCTTCCCGGACCCAAACAGATCCCCCACGGTGTTCATCCCGCGCATCAGGGGGCCTTCAATTACGGCCAACGGACTATTCAACGCAGCCAGCGCTTCGGCCGCATCCGCTTCGATGTGGGCGTCGATACCGTTGACCAAGGCATGTTCCATGCGTTTTTCCACCGGAAACAACCGCCAGGCCTCGTCCATTCGCTCCCCGGCCGACTTTCCCTGGTTTTTGAAGGACTCCGCCAAAGCCAACAGTCGCTCCGAGGCGTCTGCGTCGCGGTCAAACAAAACGTCTTCGATGGCCGTGCGCAAGGCTGTGTCTACTTGTTCGTAGACCACCAATTGGCCAGGATTGACGATGCCTAGGTCCATGCCGTAGCGGATGGCGTGGTAGAGAAAACAGGCGTGGATGGCTTCGCGAACGGCGTCGTTCCCGCGAAAACTGAAGCTTACGTTGCTGACGCCCCCACTGACCAACGCATCGGGGAGGTTGGCCTTGATCCAGGCGGTTGCTTCGAAGAAATCCAACGCGTTCCGGCGGTGTTCCTCCATGCCCGTTGCTACAGGGAAGATGTTGGGATCGAATACGATGTCTTCCGACGGGAAACCGGTGGCAACGAGCAAGCGGTACGCCCGTTCGCAGATTTCAATGCGTCGGGCCAGGGTGTCCGCCTGGCCGTTTTCGTCAAAGGCCATAATAATTACCGCTGCGCCGTACCGACGGCACGCCCGAGCTTGGCGCAGAAATTCGTCCTCCCCGGCTTTCAGCGAGATGGAATTGACTATTCCCTTGCCCTGCAGGCAGCGCAGTCCGGCTTCGATGATTTCCCAGCGGGACGAGTCGATCATAAAGGGAATCCGCGCAATGTCCGGTTCCGACGCCAACAGGTTTAAAAACGTGGTCATGGCCTCGACGCCGTCCAGCAGTCCTTCGTCCATGTTGACGTCCAAAATCTGGGCGCCGCCTTGCACCTGGTCCCGCGCAATGGCCACGGCCTCGTCGAATTTGCCTGCCTGAATCAACCGCAAAAAAGCGCGCGACCCGGTCACGTTGGTGCGCTCGCCCACATTCACAAAGTTGCTGTGCGGGCCAATGATCAGGGGTTCCAGTCCACTCAGTTTCATAATGCAGCAGGAATTGGACGGGGGGTGTACTGGGCGGCTTTGGCTGCAAAGGCCCGGATGTGGTCTGGGGTGGTGCCGCAGCATCCGCCCAAAATGTTAACCAAGCCCAGCTGGAGGTACTCCTCCACCGCGTCGGCCATTTGTTCGGGGGTTTCGTCGTACCCGCCCAACGCGTTGGGCAGGCCGGCATTGGGGTAGGCACTCACCAAGAAAGGCGACTCCGCCGCCAGAGTTTGCAGGTACGGGCGCAAGTCCCGCGCTCCCAGTGCGCAATTCAATCCGATGCTCAGCAACGGCATGTGGCTCAAACTGATCAGAAAAGCCTCGGTGGTTTGGCCGCTTAAGGTGCGTCCGCTGGCGTCGGTGATGGTGCCGCTGACCAAAATGGGGACGGTTTTTCCGGTGGCGGCAAATGCTTCTTCCACCGCGTACAAGGCCGCTTTTGCGTTGAGGGTGTCAAAAACGGTCTCCACCAGCAGCGCGTCCACGCCCCCCTCCAACAAAGCCTCTGCCTGTTCCTGGTAGGCTTCTACCAATTCCTCAAAGGTGGTTGCGCGGTACCCGGGGCGGTTCACGTCCGGACTCAGGCTCAGGGTGCGGTTGGTGGGGCCAATGGCTCCGGCGACAAAGCAGGGACGTTCGGGGGTGGCTTGCGCTTCCGCGGCCTCGCGGGCCAACCGGGCGCCTGCCATGTTGATCTCGCGCACCAGGGATTCCATGCCGTAGTCGGCCATCGAAATGCGCTGGGCATTGAAGGTATTCGTCTCAACAAGGTCTGCTCCGGCTTCAAAATAGGCCCGGTGGATGCTGCGGACGATGTCCGGCTGGGTCAGGTTCAGCAGGTCGTTGTTGCCCCGAAGCGGCTGATGCCATTCGGCAAACCGGGTGCCGCGGTACCCATCTTCGTCCAGGTGGTACGTTTGGAGCATGGAACCCATGGCGCCGTCCAGAATCAGGACACGTTCACGGGCATGTTGAAGAAGGGGATGGTTGGGGTCCACAGCAGCGCATTAAATAATATACGCTTATGCAGAAGGACCGAAGCCGAGGGCGGCATTTTGGACTCATCTATCCGACGATCGGCGCGAGACCGTCGTCAGCGGGAGGTAGCACCCGCCCTGTGCGGGTTGCTAAGACGTCGTAGGGCCCATTCCCTCGGTCTTTCTGGATAAGCAGCGCAAAGATACGACGTGTTTAATCTGCAATCTGACTGTATTGCGAACATTTGGTTATGAAAAAGATATTGGAAGCAAATCCCCAGTCACTTCCCCCGGTGCAGCACAATCAAGCTCTGCACCGTGGAGATGTTGGGCAATGCCGCGAGTTTTTTGTTGAGAAAACGGTGGTAGGCGTCCATGGACGGCATGGCCACCTTGAGCATGAAATCGTGCGGACCGGTGATGTGGTACCACTCCTCCACCTCGTACAGGCCGCGGAGGTCGGACTGGAAGGCCTCCAAAATGGTGTCCCGGTGCTCCTTGAGCCGAACGGCCACAAAGACGACGAGCTCCTTGCCCAAAGCGGCGGGGGGCACCTCGGCCCGGTACCCCGCAATGACGCCGGCTGCTTCCATGCGCTTGATTCGTTCGTAGGTGGCGGTGGACGATTTATGTACCCGTTTGGCCAGCTCCTTGGTGCTCAAACGCGCGTCCTCCTGCAGTGCCCGAAGGAGCTGTAAATCCACATCGTCTAGATCAATTTTCTGAAAAGATGGCATAAAATAGATTTTTTATCTAAAATAAGCTAAAGTTTCGGAAAATATCACTTCTTACTTTCAAATTTGGAGTATGACTGGAAACCACCCCGAATCCTTGATGATGTCCCACGGCTACGAGCCGTCTTGGAGCGAATATTCGGTCAAACCCCCGTTGTTTCTGACGTCCACCTTTGCCTTCCCCAATGCCGAAGCCGGCAAGCACTTTTTTGCCGTGGCGTACGGCAAGGAAGCCCAACGCGAAGGCGAAGTACAGGGCCTCATCTACAGCCGCCTGAACAACCCCAACCTGCAAATTCTGGAGGAACGATTGGCGGTCTGGGAAAACGCGGACGAGGCCGCCGTGTTTGAGAGCGGCATGAGCGCCATCTCCACGGTGTTTTTGGCTTACCTAAAACCGGGTGACCGCTTGCTGCTGAGCAACCCGGTGTACGGAGGAACCCACCACTTTGCCTACCACTACCTCACCAGCATTGGGGTACACGTGACCCCGTTCGATGCCACCACCGACTTGGTCGGCCTGGGCGATGCCCTGATTGCCAGCGGCGAAGGGGCCCAGGTGCGGGTGCTGCATGCCGAAACCCCGGCGAACCCCACCAACGCGATGGTGGACTTGGAAGGGCTCAACACCCTGCGCCGTCGGCTGGAGAAGACCTACGGAACGTCCGTGCTGTATGCCGTAGACAATACCTACATGGGTCCGATCTGGCAGAAGCCCTTGGAATGGGGCGCGGATTTGTCCGTGTACTCCGCCACCAAGTACTTGTCCGGGCATTCGGACTTGATTGCCGGCGCCGTGGTGGGCCGCGCAGAAGTGCTGGCTGCGGTCAAAGGACTGCGCACCTTTATTGGAAACATGGCCTCTCCGTTTACCTGCTGGTTGTTGACCCGGTCCCTGGAAACGTTGGCCCTCCGCATGGCGAAGCAAACCGAAAATGCCCAGGCCGTGGCCGCGTTCTTGAAGTCACACCCTGCCGTGGAACGCGTGTACTTCCCCGGATTCCCGGAACAAGGAGCGGAGCAGAACGCGATCTACGCGAAGCAGTGCACCGCCCCTGGTGCCATGATTTCGTTCGACGTCCGCGGGGGCGAGGCCGGCGCCTTTGCCTGCCTCAACGCCCTGAAGCACATCAAATTGGCGGTGAGTTTGGGTTCCAACGAAAGCCTGGCCCAGCACCCCTACCACATGACCCACGCGGACATGCCGGACGCGGAAAAGGAATCGCTAGGACTCACGGCGTCTATGGTGCGCCTGAGCGTGGGCATTGAACACCCCGACGATTTGATTGCCGACCTCAAACAATCCTTGGATATCCTTGTGTAACGTACCTTTGTAATCGCGTGGAAGGATTTGCTCCGATTGCAACCACGGTAAAAAATGCTAAAGACCGGATCTTGAGCATTTTTCCAGTTGTAGTACCGAGCAGATTCTTTGCGCTTAATGCGATAAATGAATCATGAGCTACCTGTTTACCTCAGAATCGGTGTCCGAAGGGCACCCCGACAAAATTGCCGACCAAATTTCCGATGCCCTGGTGGATCACTTTTTGGCGTTTGACCCGTCTTCCAAAGTGGCCTGCGAAACGTTGGTGACCACCGGTCAGGTGGTTTTGGCGGGCGAAGTGAAGTCTTCCACGTACCTGGACGCCCAAGAAATTGCCCGCGGCGTCATCCGAAAAATCGGTTACACCAAGAGCGAATACATGTTTGAGGCCAATTCGTGCGGCATCTTGAGCGCTATTCACGAGCAGTCCGCAGACATCAACCAGGGCGTAGAAAAGGCCGACTTGGAAAACCAAGGCGCCGGAGACCAGGGCATTATGTTTGGCTACGCCACGGACGAAACGTCCAACTTCATGCCTTTGGCTCTGGAAATCAGCCACCTGCTTCTCCGTGAATTGGCGGCCATCCGCAAAGAGGGCAAGGCCATGAAGTACCTGCGTCCCGACTCCAAGAGCCAGGTAACCATCAAGTATTCCGACCGCCACGTGCCGGAAGCCATCGATACCATCGTTATCTCTACCCAACACGATGACTTCGGAGTGCCCGACGCGGAAATGCAAGCGCGCATTACCGCAGACATCCTGCGTGTTTTGATTCCCCGCGTGAAAAAGCAGTTGCCCCGCAAGATCCAAAAGCTTTTCACAGCCGACGTTCGGTACCTCGTCAACCCCACGGGCAAGTTTGTCATTGGCGGGCCGCACGGAGACACGGGCCTCACCGGCCGCAAGATCATTGTGGATACCTACGGCGGCAAGGGCGCGCACGGAGGCGGTGCGTTTTCCGGCAAAGATCCTTCCAAGGTAGACCGTTCCGCGGCCTACGCTGCCCGGTATGTGGCCAAGAACTTGGTGGCCGCAGGCGTGGCCAAGCAAGTGCTGGTGCAGCTGGCGTACGCCATTGGCGTGGCCGAACCCGTTGGATTCTATGTAAATACCTACAACACCGCGTTGGTGAAAGGTGCAGACGGCAAAAAGCTAAACGACGGAGCAATTGCAGACCGCATCCGCGGCTTGTTTGACCTCCGCCCCTACTTCATTGAGCAAAAGTTTGGCCTGCGCCAGCCCATTTACGCCGAAACAGCGGCTTACGGCCACATGGGGCGCACCCCAGAAACCGTGACCAAGGTGTTCAATCGCCCTGGTGCCAACGGTGTGGAGGAAAAGACGATGACCGTGAACCTTTTCACTTGGGAAAAGTTGGATTCTACCGACGCCATCCGCGCTGCTTTTGGTATGTGATTTTGAGCGATTTCTCCCGGTTTGGGAGCACAAAAAAACCCGGCGCTTGCGCCGGGTTTTTTGTTTTGCCCCGATTGGGGAAGCAAACCTGCTCTAATCAATAACGGTAGGCGTCTGACTTGAACGGGCCTTGAACCGTAACGCCGATGTACGCCGCCTGGTCTTCGGATAAAGTTTCCAACTCCACGCCGATGGCGGAGAGGTGCAAGGCCGCGACTTTCTCGTCCAAATGCTTGGGCAAGGTGAACACCTCGTTGGGGTACTTTCCTTTGTTGGTGTACAACTCAATCTGCGCCAACGTTTGGTTGGTGAAGGAGTTGGACATCACAAAGCTGGGGTGGCCGGTGGCGCAGCCCAAATTCACCAAACGACCTTCCGCCAAAACGATGATGTCGTTGCCGTCGATGTTGTAGAGGTCCACCTGGGGCTTGATTTCCACCTTGGTGCTGCCGTACGAAGCATTCAACCAAGCCATGTCGATTTCGTTGTCGAAGTGCCCGATGTTGCACACCACGGTTTTGTCTTTCATCATGCGGAAGTGACGCTCCGTAACGATGTTCTTGTTGCCCGTTGCGGTGCAGACGATGTTTGCACGCGGAACAGCGTTGTCCATGCGCTTGACCTCAAAACCGTCCATGGCGGCTTGCAACGCACAGATGGGGTCGATTTCCGTAACGATGACGCGCGCTCCGGCGCCTTGGAAGGAGGCAGCGGTGCCCTTGCCTACGTCTCCGTAACCGGCAACCACTACTACTTTACCGGCCATCATCAGATCCGTAGCCCGGCGTACCGCGTCTACAGCCGATTCTTTGCAACCGTACTTATTGTCGAACTTGGATTTGGTCACGCTGTCGTTCACGTTGATGGCGGGCAACGGCAAAGTGCCCGTGGCCATACGCTCGTACAAACGGTGTACTCCCGTGGTGGTCTCCTCGGAAATACCGCCAATGGCGGCAGCCAGGTGCGGGTAACGATCCAACACCATGTTGGTCAGGTCGCCGCCGTCGTCCAAAATCATGTTCAACGGTTCTTGGCCGGTGCCAAAGTGCAGGGTTTGCTCAATGCACCAGTCAAATTCCTCTTCCGTCATGCCCTTCCAGGCGTACACTTGGATACCGGCAGCAGCAATGGCTGCAGCGGCGTGGTCTTGCGTGGAGAAAATGTTGCAGGAAGACCAAGTTACCTCAGCGCCCAATTCCGCAAGCGTTTCAATGAGAACAGCCGTTTGGATGGTCATGTGGAGGCAGCCCGCAATGCGCGCGCCGGACAGGGGCTTGGAGGTGCCGTATTCGGCCCGCAACGCCATTAAACCGGGCATTTCTGCCTCAGCCAATTGGATTTCCTTGCGTCCCCACTCGGCGAGGGACATGTCTTTAACTTTATAGGGCACGTAGGCCATGGCAGGGAGGTTTGTCGTTAATTTGCGGCAAAGGTACGGAAACGGTGTGGATTGAACTCCCCGATGAGGGGCTTGCTTGGGTGGGGCGTCAGGACGCGTGCGGTGAAGCGCGCTGGTCCGACGCATGCCAAAAACGAGGGGCGGATCGAAAATCAGAATCCGCCCAAGTTGCCTTTTCCGCTGCGCGTTTTGCCTTGTTTCAAGTGCTTCAACGCGCCAACCGAGAAGATGTTCTCCAACATGTGCACTATTCTTCTGCCGGACGCCCGCTTTTACCCCCTGGATTGGGTTTTGTGGCCTTAACGCACTCCGCCACCCACGCTGCAGCGGCCTTCCACCCCACCCGACCGGTGGGAATTGACGTGGAGGGTCCGCGCAACCAACTGGCGCGCGTGGCGGCCAAATTTGTTGCGCCGGAAGAACAAGGATTGGATTTGCGGGCACTATGGGGATTGAAGGAAGCGCTTTTTAAGGCCATAGGCTTGCCCGGCCTGCAATTTGCTCGTGATTTGCGGTGTGTGGAAGAACCGACGGACTCCTCCCACGGGGTGGCCGTTTTTCCGGAAGGGGAAGCGCAATGGAATCGAACGAATACCGACGACCAATGCGCGGTGTGGGCGTTGTTGCCCCCGCCCCAGCACCTGCTGCGCAAACCTTTTCGATGGGTTGTGACGGGCGCGGAAAGCAGCGGCAAATCCACCTGGGCCCAAGATTTGGCAACGCGCCTGAACGTTCCCCTGGTTCCGGAAGGCGTTCGCCAATGGATGGTTCCCGGCGCAGACTACACGGCAGCCGAGGTGCGGGAATGGGCGAGTCGTCAAGCGCTTTTGGAGGCCAACCGAGCCGGAAACGGCTCCGCGGTGGTGGACACGGACCGCGTGAATTTTGACGTCTGGTTGCGCATACGCTTTGGCGAGCACTTGGACCGAGCCGAGTTCATTGCGCCGATAAGCTGCACAGAACCGCCAATCGAGGCGTCTTTCATCGAAATGGACCGCTGGTATGCCGTTCTTTCTCCCTTGGAAACGTGGGAGCCCGATCCGTTGCGGGAAGCGCCGGATTATGCGGACCGGTTGCGGATTGAATCGCTGCATCGGTCTGTGGTGGAGAGCGAGGAACAAGGCGCTCGCGTGGGCTGGTGGGAAGTGGCTCAAACGCCCATTGGGGCTGAGATTGCCGCTTCTGCAAACCAAATTAGCTGGCCGGTGTTGTATCTTTGCAAAGCACAGGGGTGCCGGAGCGAAGGCAACGGCTGAGATTACACCCTAGAACCTGGGCGGGTTATGCCGCCAAGGAAGTCGCCCGGCACAACTGTGCGCCGTTTGTTCCACCAACAAAACTGCCCCGTTGTGAAAAACAATTTAACTTCTCTGGTTTCCTTGGCGTGCACGGTGTGTGCCGTTGGCTTTTTTGGCGCCCCGTCCGTTTGGGCCCAAAATGCAAAATCCAGTGCAACGCCCAACGCTTCAAAAAAGGACTCAACCGTTGTCCTGACGGCTGCGGAAGTAGCCGTGTTTCGGGCTGAAGAACGCACACCGATGACCTTTACCTTGTTGTCCGCACCCGTTCTAAAGCGGGAAAACAACGCTCGAGACCTTCCCTTTGTCCTGCAAAACGTGCCCAACGCGGTGGTGGCGTCGGACGCGGGAACCGGCATGGGCTACACCTACTTTCGCTTGCGCGGGTCGGACCAAACACGAATCAACGTGACGCTCAACGGCGTGCCGCTGAACGATCCGGAATCGCACGGCGTATTTTGGGTCAACACCCCGGATCTGACGTCTTCCTTGGCCAGCGTGCAAATCCAACGCGGCGTGGGCACTTCCACGGTGGGAACCGGTGCTTTTGGTGGATCGGTATCGCTGGAGACCGCCGCACCATCCGGCAAACGACAAAAAACGTTTATTGGAACGGGATCCTGGCCGCTGGGCTACCGCGGTACTTATTTGTGGGAGGGCCCGTGGGTAGGACGGCACAAAAACCTCGCCTTTTCCGGACGAGTTACCCACCAAAGCGCCAACGGGTACGTGGATCGGTCTGGGATGGACCTGCACAGCGCCGTGCTCAACGGAATTTGGCGGTACGGCGCAACCGCGGCCACCGGACGGCAGGGCAGTATTCGATTCTTTTACACCGACGGGCAAGAACGCACCCAACAAGCTTGGTACGGCATCCCGGAAGCGAAATACCGCGGGGATTCGGCGGGCGTAGAGGCCTACATTGCGCGGAACTACTTGAGCGAGGACGATGCGCGAAATTTGCGCACCTCCGGCAACCGAACCTACAATGCGTACACCTACCCCAACGAAATTGATCGGTACCGTCAAACGCACTACCAGCTGCAGTGGAACCACCGTCTGAATGCGTCCACCCGCGTCAATGCCAACCTTTTTGCGGTTCGCGGCCGGGGCTATTTTGAACAATTCAAGCGCGGCGAGTCCTACGCGAACTACGGCCTGCCCAATCCCGTGGTGGGGTTTGATACGTTGGAATCCACGGATTTGGTTCGACGCCGCTGGCTGGACAACCGCCTGGTGGGCAGCAACGGAAACCTGATCACCACCTTGGGGGAGCAACAACTCACCCTGGGCTACAACGTCTACTCCTACGTGGGGGATCATTTTGGCACGTTGCCGTGGATGGGCCAAACGGCCGGCAGCTGGGCCGACGACGGACCTTTTTCCGGAAACGGCTGGTTTGACCAAGCCCAGGAGCGTCGGTACTACGACGACCGCAACACCAAAAACGAGGCCAGCGCCTTTGCTCGTTTGGAGGGGTCCTTGGGGGCGTTGGGGCACGGTTACACGGACCTGCAAATCCGACGGGTGGCCTACCGGTACGCCGGGGAAGGCCAGTCCGGCTTGTTCCAGCGAATGTTTTTCAATCCAAAAATGGGATGGAGCCGGGGCAGCGTTCGTCGCGGCTTGGTGTACGCCTCCGTGGCGGCAGCGCATCGGGAACCCATTCGCGCTGATTTTATTGATGCCCGCGGCGGATCCGCTCCCTTGCCCGAACAACTCGTGAACGGCGAAATGGGCTACCGCGTGCACAACAACCGGTGGTCGCTGGAGGCCAACCTGTACGCTATGGAGTACCGCAATCAACTGGTGCCCACCGGCGCCTTGAACGATGTGGGCGCCGCGCTTCGCGTCAATGTACCCGTCTCCTGGCGCAGAGGGATGGAGTTGGACGGTTCCTTGCGCTTGGGGGCTAAAAGTTCGCTGCAAGCATCGGCAGCTTTCAGCGATAACCGAATTGCGGAATTTACCGAAATTCTATACGACTACGCGGCGGATCCTGTGGAAACGGTATCCATCATCCACCGCAACACCCCCATTGCCCTTTCGCCCAACTGGGTGGGATCGGTGCATTGGAACCACGAACGGAAGAACGACGGGTTCCGAGTTTCCCTGCGGTCGGTGGGGCGGCAGTATTTAGACAACACGGGCGCCGTGGAGCGGTCGTTGGACGGATACGCTACTTTGGATTTGCGCTGGACCCGGAAGTTGTCTGTGGGCGAGTTTCAGTTGGATTTGGTCAATGCCACCAACACGCGGTATGCACCGAACGGGTACACCTGGGGTTATTTGTATGCGGGAGAACGCACGGTGGAGAACTTTGTCTATCCCATGGCGGGAAAGCAGCTGTTGGCGACGTTCCGCATTCCATTGACGGAGTAGTTTTTTTGGACGCGCTCCGCGCGTCCAATCCGGCGGGTTAAGCCCGCGCGGCCCGCAGGGCCGCGCGGGCAGCCTCTACGTCCTGTGCAATCTGCGCCTTGAGTGCTTCCGTATCCGGAAAACGAAGCTCGTCGCGCAGTCGGGCTACAAAATGCACCCGCAGGGCTTGGCCGTACAAATCTGCAATACCGGGCTCCAAAACGTGTGCCTCCAACTTCCGCGAACTGCCGTCCACTGTGGGGCGCACGCCCAAATTGGCCACCGCGGCCAAACGCTCTCCCCGAAAATGGGGCGCCAATCGCTCCACCCAAACCGCGTACACGCCGTCTTTGGGCAGGAGCTTGTCCGGATCAATTTCGCCTAGGTTGGCCGTGGGAAAGCCCAATCCGCGCCCAATCCGCGCGCCGGATTCAACGGTTCCCGTGCAGAAATAGGGGCGCGTCAGCCAATCGGCTGCCCGATCCACCGCTCCCGCCAGCAACTCCGTGCGAATTTTGGTGCTGGACACGCGGACCGCGTCCACGTCGTGCGGGGGGATTTCTTCCACTTCAAAACCGTAGACCGGTCCGAATTCTTGGAGGTGCGCAAAGGTCCCTTCGCGGTTCCGACCGAAGTGGTGGTCGTAGCCTAGGACGAGGCGGCGGACGTCCAGGTGCTGCACGAGGCCGCGTCGAACAAAATCCAAGGAAGACCACGCCGCAAATTCCGGGGTAAACGGCTGAATCACCAAGTGATCCAAACCGACTTCCACCAACAATTCCGCACGCTCTTCCAAAGTGGTGAGGAGCTGCAAGGGAAACTCCGGATGGACGATTTTACGCGGATGGGGGTCAAAGGTGACCACCACGGAAGCCCCCCCCAATGCAGCTGCCGCTTCCTGCAACCGACGCAGGATGGTGCGGTGTCCCGCGTGCACGCCGTCGAAGGTTCCGGTGGTGACCGCAGTTGGTCCGACGGGCGCGAAGGCCTCCATGCCCAGGGTTCGTTTCACGGGGCAAAGATAGTTTTGGTTGTACCTTGGCGGCATGGGAAATTTGCTTGGTTTTGTAGGATCCTCTTTTCATGCGCACTCCTGGAAATGGCTGCTTTTTGGCGTCATTCTCACCTTAACGCATCTGTTGTTGGCTGTTCCCTTCGTTGGCTTATTGGTGCTTTGGTTGATCCTGCCGTGGATGCAAATGGGCGCCGCCACCTTTCTTCATCGGTCCGGATTGGGCCACAGTTTTGAGGGTACCGGCGATGATGCCGCGGAACACACCGCTTCCTTTTCTGATTTTTTCGCAGGCATTCACAAAGCGCCCGGATTGATTGGATTGGCCACGATCAACGGATTGGTTTTGCTTGGGCTGTTGACGGTTCAAGTAGCCCTGTTCTTTCAAGACCCCGCCTTGCGCGACGCTTTTACGGAATTGGTGGGGATGCAAGAAACGTACGTTTCCATGAGCCCAGAAGAACAAATGCTTGTGGTGGAAGAATTGGGTATTTTGGAGTTGATGATGGCCGGCCACGCCTACGAAATGCTGGCCCTAGCTCTGATGGCCGTGGTGTGGTTGGGGATGACCTTCACTGCCCCGTACAGACTGGCGTTGGAGGGTCACGGCATGTGGCCATCCTTGGTGTTGTCCGTCAAAGATGGCGCCAACCATTGGTGGTTGCCGTTGGTAGTGGCAGGGCGCGAAGCGGTTGTCCTGACGGGCATGGTCTCTGGCTTTTTTCTGCTCTCCCTGCTTTTGCCGTTGGTCTTAATTTTCAGCTTCGCTGTTTACCAACGAATTTCCAAGGAGTCCCCACCGAACAGATTAGCAAAATTCTGAATTCTGTCGTACCTTTGCGCCCGAATTAAAGCAACATTCCATGTCCTCGATTAAAGGCCAAATTGCACAGGTAATCGGACCGGTTGTAGACGTTTATTTCCCGAACGCCACAGCTCTTCCTAAGATTTATGAAGCCTTGGTGGTTACCCGCCCCAACGGTCAGAAAGTCATTATGGAAACCCAACAACACATTGGAGAAGACACCATTCGGGCGATCTCCATGGACTCCACCGACGGATTTACCCGCGGCCAGGAGGTTGTTGCGGTGGGTGACACCATTCAAATGCCCATTGGCGAGCAGATCAAAGGCCGCGTATTCAACGTGGTGGGCGAGGACATCGACGGTTTGGGTCGCATTGACCGCACTGTAGGAAAGTCCATCCACCGCGAGGCTCCCCGTTTTGAAGACTTATCTACCGCCACGGAAGTCCTGTTGACCGGCATCAAGGTAATTGACTTGATCGAGCCCTACGCTAAGGGGGGTAAAATTGGTTTGTTCGGCGGTGCCGGTGTAGGTAAAACCGTATTGATCCAGGAATTGATCAACAACATCGCCAAAGGCCACGGCGGTCTGTCTGTATTTGCCGGAGTGGGCGAGCGCACCCGCGAAGGAAACGACTTGATCCGCGAAATGATTGAGGCCGGCATCATCCGCTACGGCGAAGAGTTCAAGCATTCCATGGAGGAAGGCGGTTGGGACCTGAGCAAAGTAGACCTGAAGGAGCTGGAAGAATCAAAAGCTACGTTCGTGTTTGGACAGATGAACGAGCCTCCCGGGGCCCGTGCCCGTGTGGCCTTGTCCGGCTTGACCATGGCGGAATACTACCGCGACGGCGACGGCGGCGGCCAAGGTAAAGACATCTTGTTCTTCATCGACAACATTTTCCGCTTTACGCAGGCCGGCTCTGAGGTGTCCGCTTTGTTGGGACGTATGCCTTCTGCCGTAGGTTACCAACCGACGTTGGCATCGGAAATGGGCGTGATGCAAGAACGCATTACCTCTACCAAAAACGGCTCCATCACTTCCGTTCAAGCGGTATACGTACCGGCGGACGACTTGACGGATCCTGCTCCCGCTACCACCTTCGCCCACTTGGACGCGACTACGGTATTGTCCCGTAAAATTGCCGAATTGGGCATCTACCCTGCGGTAGATCCTTTGGACTCCACTTCCCGTATTTTGACGCCGGAAGTTGTGGGTGCAGAGCACTACGATTGCGCCCAGCGCGTGAAGCGCATCCTGCAGCGCTACAAGGAGTTGCAAGACATCATCGCCATCTTGGGCATG
>ENA-OUVC01000361-OUVC01000361.1-marine-metagenome-genome-assembly--contig:-NODE-361-length-30988-cov-3.388308_pt1 | contig 30988 bp, 27 predicted proteins | sample MGYA00248622_ERZ508571 | MGnify/ENA primary metagenome ERZ508571 (study PRJEB26236, sample SAMN06267175) | marine metagenome | isolation source: Columbia River Estuary | place: USA:Columbia River Estuary... | reverse complement strand
TATAATATCTTTTGGGTGAGAACTTCGCGTAGCAATTTCACGTCAGAAATCAAATAAACCCTTCCGCTTTTAAAAATTGAACGCCCCTTCCCTTTTTATAGGCGTTGAGATAGTCATTTACCCGATTTAAGATGTTTTGATTATCCTTCAGTGCCGTGGCCAACTCCTTCAATTTAAGTCGTTCTCTCCTACTAATATTGCCATCCAAGATAATTCCTGTGGTAAAAATCAAAGTAATCAAATCGACAGATGCTTTGTCTAAGGATGTTAATTCATCCAAAATATCTGTACTTAACCTATCAGCAACTTGCTCTTGATGATTGACATCCTCAAGTAAGCGCGTAGAATAAAAGTAGTTTATCTCAGAAAAATCTCGTTTGAGCACAACGATGTAGTTCAATAAGCCTTTCAGTTCTTTCGCAACAAGCGGGTTATCTGATGCTTCTGCAGCCTGCGCCACCAATTCCGTTAACTCCGTTGATAACATGTAGTATCTTGCCCGATTAAATAATTTTGCAGCTGCAAAGCCGTTCCAAAACGCATAGATTGGCATAGCAGCCAAATCAATGAACACTTTCAATAAAAACCTACTTCCAAACCGTTGGAGAACCAGCTTGAGTATGACATTGCTTAGCATGGCCTTAAAACGTACAATTAACAAATAAGCGTATAAACCAAATTTCGACATTCCCATGAAGGGATTCAACCCAAGCTCAAGTTCCTTTTTTTGCTTTTTATCTAAACTTATAAGCTTTAGATTCTCGCGGTGGAGGTTAAATCCAGCGTTGCTTTTATTCGGAAAACCTAATAACCAAGCCAATTTATTGACTACATAAATATTCAATACACCCAAGACATATAATTCAAAGAATGTGAGTATCATGTTATCAAGTTCCTTAACCCAAAACACCGTCATTTCAGTTCCAAAGAGTGTTAGGTTAAGCACATACCCATCGAAAAAGCGCTCGAATAAATACAAAGGCAAATAATAGGACAAAACAATGAAGGCCCCAATGATACCTGAGGTACAAATCGAAAACCAATACAAGCGTTGTATTGCCTTTAAATTGGATTCATCCAAGGCATTTAAACCCGGATTTTTCTCTTGAAATCGACGAAATAAACGTTCGGAAATGCGCTGATGAAAAAACAAAGTATAAAATTATGGAACTAAATTATATTCAATCACACTAATGACATCCTTGGCACAAGCCGTTCTTAAGGTTGCCCCCGCAGGTAACCACATGGGTAACATATTACTTACCGCTAGAAAAACACCGGAACTACCATGACCTGGCGAACCATTAATCAGATAATATGATTGACCATTTACAATCATTGGATGATGCCGATCACTGAGTGCACATGTACCACCTGTTTCGATCATATCTGGAGCTGCAATTCCAGCTTGCATAAAAGATTCCACTTTCCAAACCTTACCTACTGGCACCGTTTGCAAGGAATTACTAACCAAAAGCACTTGGTTTAATTGAAGATTAAATTGGCCGTAACTTAAGAAAGAGACAATAAATCCAAATGAAAGAAATAAGCTGCGGAACACCTTAAATCTACTCCTTAACCGGAATAAAAGTCATTCCTGAAGTCATTAGATTTCCTTCTGGGGTAATAATTACCTCCAAGGAGCTTTCCTCTAGACCAATACCAACTAGTGAAGGAGCCGATTGATTTAATTGATAGGTCAATTGACCGAAAATTTTACGCTTACCGTGATCATTCGACAAAACCAATGCATCTCCTTTGTCTAAATGCTCGATTTCCAAGTACATATCAAAGTCACCTTCCACTTGGGCTCTAAACTGATGGGTATTTAACCAATTTTGAATGGACTCTTTTGACGTAATATCAAGCGTTTGTTGTGCACCGATCCATGTAAGATTTAGAAGAAACAAACTAACAATTACCAACTTTTTCATGGGATGTTTTTTTCAAATATAAAAAAAAGCACGTTCAACTTCGTTAACAATTAATTAAATAATCTCGAGTAGTACTATTTCAATTAAACATTGAATTCAATAAGTGATGGTTCTAACTCAATTCGATATGGCTCCCCCCTACTTCCTTTGATGTAATAGTTCTCTGCAATTCGCTGCCCTAACGTTTGCTTAATGACACTGCGAATACGCGATAAGGTCTCATTTAAATTATTCTCCAACGGGTCTAGTAATAAATTCAACGATTCATCAATTTCCTCTATCGAGCTAAAGGTAGAAAAGCGGTGATATAGTTCCCCAATCTCATTTCGGTGGTCGACCAATTCCACGAGTCTTACCCCTTCGGGATGCTTTAAGAAGAAACAAAAGATGGCCCGCTGTTTGGGATTAAGATTCAATTCTAGGTTACCATAATCCGTAAAAAAAATCCGATGTGTATATCCCGTTACCCGTATAGGACTTAATCTATTCAAAAACACGGAACGCTCGATCGAAAGAAAATACTTCCGAATACCCTCCATGGTTTCAATTAATTGGGCAAAAATTCGCACATCAACTGTGGTTTCTTTAAGCAGCGCCATGCAATCCATACAAATATCCGCGGTTCTCATTTTAAGGACAATTTGACGTTTATCTTGACAAAAATCCGACATACAACCACGTGGGTCCATATGCCAATAGTTGGATAATTGACTATGGTCTTTAACAATTAACATGCGGAGGGTCCATGCAATCACTTCATACGCGATTGGAAAACGTTCATTCAAGCCATCAAAATAGTGATGCCAATCTGCTGTGTGAATAAATGCATTCCTCATCGAATTGTCGGCATTACCAAACCAATTTGCCTCATTCGCTGTATCCGTTAGCAAAATAACTAAATCTGAATCTGGAAGTTTATGTGACAACCTGTAGTAGGTGCACGCATCAAAAAAATGCTGCCATTTGGCTTTATTTGTTTTGTGAGGGAAAGAAATACGGGGCCTGTCAGACATCGAATAGGTTTTCTTGTCTGCGGATTCTAACATATTAGAAAATACAATTGCTGGCTCCTGCGCTAACTCAAACGCTTCTTTAGATTCGATTTCCACCGCTATGGCATTTGAAATGTGGGCATCTGACTCCGAAGCCATAAATTCAACGGGGCCTTGGTACTGCCGTAAAATGTGGAGTACCGCCTGATAGGTATGGGCAGAAAAATCAGCAGAACGAATTAGATGGACTCTCATTTCTTTTTACGAATGTCTTTGACACTAAAGATACTTAAAAAGTTATTTGATTTAATATTTCGTTCTTTTGATGACGCATAAGATTCAGCGGCCTGTTCGAAATATTGCTTACTCACTTGCGCATAATCATTCTTATCAAAAGACAAGGTGTTTTCTGGATTTATACCAAAAGATTGTGACGCACCAATAGCATCTAAATCAGCTCCCATGAATGTAAAACTCCATTTTTCTGTGGCCTCCAATTCAGTAACCATGCGCCGAATATCCTCATAGGTGTACATTCGAGAGGCATTTTCATATCCATCAGTAATGATTATGACAACTACGGAAGTATTCTCATTCATTATTTGATGGCCAAAACGCGTTTTAATGTCGTACACCGACTTACCGATTGCATCCAACAGGGCCGTTGACCCATTAACCACATAATCGGATCTTTTTAATTCCGTCAATTCTCCTACATGGCGAAAATCTGAAATATTTTGACCAACATGCGTATCAAAAAATCGTAAACCCATTAAAAGTTCTTGCGAAGGATATTTCACCTGAATCCCTTTTGCTACTTGCAATTGTTCATTATACCCTGTGACTACCTGATGTTGCATTCCATCCATCGAACCACTTCGGTCAATAATCAGCTGATAAATTGTTCTTTTTTTCATTTGCTTCGTTTTATTTTGTTAAACATTCTGGTGCAAAGTTGGCACACAACAGACCGATATAAAATTCCTTGCAACCTTGCAAGGTGGAGTTGAAGTACTTTCAGAAAATTTCCGTAAATTCGCACCCAAATACGTAATTATGGATAGGTTTAATTGGGAAGACATCAAGCAAAAATTCAAATCAGATAAACGATTCAAGCTATTTACCTACATTGGTGGCGGAGCAATTGTTTTAGTGGCTCTATACCTTGGATATCGTCAATTAATCTGGACGCCTGCCGATGAAAAGGCAAATGATGGATGGTGGACCGCGTTGAATTACGTTGAAAAAGATTCTACTGACCAAGCCATTAAGGTATTAATTCCGTTTGTTAAAAAGTATGACGGTCACGTAGGTGGAGAGATTGGTCAATACTTGCTTGGAACCCAATACATGAAAAAAGGACAGTTTCAAAAGGCAATGAATGAGTTAGAAGATGTATCTGTTTCTGATACGTACATGTCGGTAATGACCATTGGACTTCAAGGAGATTGTCTTTCAGAATTAAAAAACTACGAGCAAGCAACAACGAAATATGCTGAAGCTGCAGATATGCTTGACAACGAATTTACTGCACCCATGTACTTATTCAAAGCGGGTTTACATGCCGAATTGGCTAAAAACTATGAAGATGCCACAGCATACTTCACACGCATTCGCGATGATTATCCAGACTATGGAAACCAAAAAACCATAGACAAATATATCGCTAGAGTATCTTCTGTAAAAGGGAAATAAGATGGCAACAGAAGGCCATCACTTGTCTTCCTTTAACGCAAAAGATCTTGATGGAGTCTCGGCGTTTCATGTCGGAATCGTAGTTTCAGAGTGGAATTCTGATATAACCCATGCCTTAGCTCAAGGAGCTCATGATGTGTTCACACAGGCGGGAATTACTTCCGTTGAACGGATTTCAGTTCCAGGATCTTTCGAACTCCCATTAGCAGCGCAGCAATTGTTTATTAAACATCCAGAACTTGATGGTGTCCTGGTGATTGGCAATGTGATTCAAGGGGAAACCAAACATTTTGATTTTGTCTGTCAAGGATTAACTCAAGGCGTAATGGATGTGATGCTCAAATTCAATAAACCAGTAAGTTTTTGTGTTCTAACTGACCTAAACAAACAACAATCCTTGGATCGTTCCGGAGGAAAGCATGGAAACAAAGGGGTTGAATGTGCAGTCGCTTTGCTGCAAATGATCAAACTACAAAAATAATCCAATGACCTTAATAAAATCAATCTCTGGATTTCGTGGAACAATCGGAGGCCAGGCCGGTGATAACCTCACCCCTATCGACGCTGTACTTTTTGCTGCAGCTTATGGCACGTGGTTAAAGAACCAACGTTCGGATCAAACCATACGTGTAGTAATTGGGCGAGACGCACGCATTTCAGGTTCGATGGTTTCAAACTTAGTGGCAAATACCTTGATTGGGCTGGGAATTCACGTAATCGACTTAGGTCTTTCCACAACCCCCACCGTAGAGATTGCCGTACCGTTAGAAAAAGCCCAGGGAGGGATTATTCTGACTGCTTCGCATAATCCGAAGCAATGGAATGCCCTAAAGTTATTAAATCATCGCGGCGAGTTTTTATCTGCCCAAGCCGGTGCAGAAGTATTAGCGTTGTCTGAGGCAGGAATATTTGATTTTGCATCCGTAGATGCGCTCGGAACACACACGCACGATGATACCTACCTAAGCAAACACATTGATTCGATTCTCGCTTTACCCTTAGTGAATCGTTCCGCTATTGCCGCAGCAAACTTCAATATCGTTGTGGATGCAGTGAATTCGTCTGGTGGGATTTTTGTCCCTGCCTTGCTGGATGCATTGGGTGTAACTCAAATCACCAAATTATACTGTGAACCCACAGGTCACTTTCCGCACAATCCAGAGCCCTTACCTGAACATCTTGGAGATCTGGCTAATGAAATAAGGTCCACTCAAGCCGATTTGGGAATCACCGTTGATCCAGACGTAGATCGCTTAGCGATGGTTTGCGAGGACGGAAGCATGTTCGGTGAAGAATACACGCTCGTAGCTGTTGCAGATTATGTGCTTTCAAAAACTCCTGGAGCAACGGTTTCAAATTTGTCTTCTACCCGTGCCTTACGAGATGTCACCGAAGAATGGCATAAGCAATCCTATGCCGCTGCCGCTGTAGGTGAAGTGAACGTAGTAGAAAAAATGAAAGCCATACACGCCGTTATTGGCGGGGAAGGAAATGGTGGAATCATCTACCCGGAGTCGCATTACGGACGGGATGCCTTAGTAGGCATCGCCCTGTTCTTGAGCCACTTGGCAGAAAAGAAATGCAAGGTATCCGAATTAAGAGACCATTATCCGGCGTACACTATTTCTAAGAATAAAATAGAATTAACCCCGAACGTCAATGTGGATGACATTCTAAACAAAATGGCTCAGGCATACGCTCACGAGGAGGTTGATACCACAGACGGCGTAAAAATTTACATCGGAAAAGAATGGGTTCATTTGCGTAAAAGCAATACGGAACCGATTATACGCATCTACTCTGAAAGTAAAAATGCCAATGCAGCTGACGCATTAGCCAAGCGTATAATAACTGAAATTCAGGCGATTATAAAATAATTTCCATTTATATTGAACCCATTTCATTTACGCATGTAAAGGGTTTAAAATTTTGACTCATGAATAAAATAATGACCTTGGTTTGTTCGCTCGTACTGGGCACATTCCTTCTAGCCAATGAAAAAGAACTGATTAAATCCACCTTAAACGAAGCAACCGTTTATTCTCAAGGGGCACAATTACACCACAAGGCTTCCTACTCCATTAAAGCAGGAATCACTGAAATCAGCATCGAAGGAATCAGTGCCTACATTGATCCTAAATCACTGCAAGTAAAAGCTACAGGAAATGTGGTAATCATTGACTCCAAATACACCTTATTCTATCCACAACCGGAAGTTAAGGTCAACGAAGGCATTCCAGCTAAGATTGTCAAAGAAATGGCACAACTAACGGATTCATTGGAATTACTCGGATTCGATTTAAAGGAAATTCAAGATGAAATTGCCATATATAAAGCCGCGCAGAATATCATTTCCATGAACGGTGCGGTACGAGGTTCTGGCAAAGTGAATGATTCGATCAACTTATTAAAGCAAACAGTAGAATACTACACAAACAAAATGAATGAAATCAATAAGAAATTATTGGCCTTAGAAAAGAAGAAGAAAGAAAAAGAAAAAGTACAGCAGCGACTACAAGTGCGCTATGATAATTTGCAGAATTACCAGAATCAAACCTATGATGCTAAAAAATATGCGCCAATTCCTCGCGTAGTAATTACCTTATCTGCATCTGAAGCGGCAGCAGGAAAAATATCGTTCAGTTATTTAGTATCTCAAGCCGGTTGGGTTCCTTTATATGACATCCGAAGCGACTCACAAACAGGCAAAATCTCCTTGACCTACAAAGCGCAGGTATTTCAAAATTCAGGCATTGACTGGGATAATATAAAATTGAATATTTCTACGAATAATCCATATGCAAACAAGACAAAACCCGAGTTAAATCCATGGTACATTGACTATTATGAATATAGAAAAAGACAGGAGCTTGAAGAAATTAGTATAAGAGGTGCAAGAGCAATCCCTCAAGCAGCGTTTAATCAAGGATATTTCCTAGATGATGCAAAGAATAAGAATCTAGAGGATAAAGCTGCCTTAGGCGCCGACCAATTCACTACCGTAGTGCATCAATTAATCGCAGCTGAATTTAAGATTGATCTTCCTTATTCGATTAAATCGAATAACGAGAAAAATCTAGTGCTCATTAAAAACAGTGATTTGAATACCACATTTAAATATTACTCCGTACCGAAGGTAGATCCAGGGGTATATTTAGTAGCTCAAATGACTAAATTAGATGAATTGCAATTAGTTCCAGCGAGCGCCAACATCTTCTTCGATGGTTCGTATATTGGTGAAACATATCTTGATCCAACCAGCATGGACGACACCTTAAACTTGTCACTTGGTAAAGATCCGAACATTGTGGTTAAGCGGACCTTGTTGAAACAAAAATCAAAAGATAAAGTAGTTCAAGATAAACGTGAGCGAACCTTCTCATACCAAATCGAGGTACAAAACAATAAATCTTCGGCTATTCAATTAATTATCCAAGATCAAGTGCCTATGACAACCAATAATGATATAACAATCGAATTATTAGAGAAAGACTTCGCTCGAGAGCTTCCCGGAAACGGTATTCTTGAATGGGAGTATAAGTTAAAACCTGGAGAGAATAAGAAACTTGAATTCTCATATAAAGTAAAGCATCCAAAAGATCAACAAATCAATTTATAAGAAATAAGGCTATCAGAAACGGTAGCCTTTTCTTTTTTATCTTTGTTTACAACAAATAATCCCTAAATCTTGTTAGGACTCTATGAAGCAATTTGAAATCCCTGAATTTTACCGTTCTCCGATCATTTCAAAGGTTAAGGCGAAAAGAAAATTGGACGATCCTCGCAAGCAAGATTTTAGTCCTACTCGCTTACAATTCACCAAGGTGGAATTTATTGTTGCTCGGCATTTTGGATTTTGTTATGGGGTAGAAAATGCCATTGAAAAAAGTTACAAAGCCATTCAAGAAAATCCAGAAAAACGCATTTTCTTATTAAGCCAAATGATTCACAATCCGGACGTTAACGAAGATTTATTAGCCCACGGCATTAAATTCTTACAAACACCTAACGGCGAACAACTGATTCCCTTTTCAACCCTTGATGCCAATGATATTGTTATCATTCCAGCCTTTGGTACTACCGTGGAGTTAGCAGAAGAAATCAAGGCGACTGGAGCAAACATTGAATCGTATAATACCACGTGCCCCTTCGTAGAAAAGGTGTGGAATCGCTCCCAGAAACTGGGTGAAACAGCGCATACCATTGTCATCCACGGGAAGCATGATCATGAAGAAACGCGCGCTACGTTTTCCCATAGCAATAAAACGGCGGCTTCGTTAGTGATAAAAAACATGAAGGAAGCTGAATTTTTAGGGGAAGTAATCAAAGGGAATAAATCAGACCAAGAATTCTATTCGTATTTCAAAGGCAAATATTCTGATGGATTTTCACCGAGCGATCACCTAAATAAAATTGGTGTCGTTAATCAAACTACGATGTTGGCGTCTGAAACACAGGATATTACAGACTACCTAAGGAGTGTACTCATTGAAAAACATGGCGAAGCACAGATTAAAAATCACATGGCTGACACCCGAGACACCTTGTGTTATGCGACTAATGATAATCAATCCAGCACCTACGCGCTTGCAGAAACAGCCCCAGATATCGCAATAGTGGTTGGGGGGTATAACAGTTCCAACACTACCCATCTAGTAGAAATTTTGGAGAAATCAATTCCAACGTTTTTCATTAAAGGAGCAGACAACCTGCTAGGTAACAATAAGGTTCTATCATTCAATATTCACAATAAAACGATTGAAGAACACACATTTTTACCAAACCATTACCCACTTAAAATTGCAATTACGTCTGGTGCTTCTTGTCCTGACGCCATCGTTGATCGTGTTATGATGAAGATATTGGACCTAATTCAAGAACCTTGTACGATTGAAGAAGCGTTTGGTAACGCACGTATTTAACGATTATACTATGAAAATTTACACAAAGACAGGTGACGATGGCACCACCGGATTATTAGGAGGTGTTCGGGTGAAAAAATCAGATATGCAGATAGAAGCATACGGTACCGTAGATGAACTAAATTCATACCTGGGATTACTTCGTGATACGTTTGAAAACGAGTCCACGCAACATCAATTGACCATTATTCAAAATCAATTATTTGTTATTGGTTCTCACCTGGCAACAGCGGAAAAAGGCACCAAAATGACCTTACCAGCACTTGAAACCAATTCGATCGAACAATTAGAAGCTTGGATGGATGAAATGGATAATAAATTAGAGCCTTTACAGCATTTTATCTTACCTGGTGGTCATCCCATCAGCTCCTATGCTCAAATCGCCCGCTGTGTTTGCCGCAGAGCCGAACGGAGAATTGTTGAAATGGATGAAGAAACTCACCGTTTCACTCATGAGATAAAATATATTAATCGATTAAGTGACTACCTTTTCATACTCGCCCGATTCATTTTACAAGAATTTGGAAAAGAGGAAGTTAAGTGGGAACCGAACCTCAGAAGTTCAGATTTAGACTAAATAATCATCAAAATATTCATTTTCATTTGGTAGATATAAAATAAAATTTACTTTTGCCGAAAATAACACGTACTAAAACAAGAATAAATGTATTGGACCTTAGAATTAGCCTCCTACCTAGAAGACGCCCCATGGCCAGCATCAAAAGACGAATTAATTGATTTTGCGATTCGAACTGGAGCACCACTTGAAGTAGTAGAAAATCTTCAATTATTAGAAGATGAAGGGGATGTATATGAGAATATCGAAGAAATTTGGCCGGACTATCCTTCTAGAGAAGACTTTTTATTCAATGAAGACGAGTATTAAGTATCCGTTTTAAAAAGCGCATCTGTTAAGAATTTACTTCAACCGAGTGATTTTATTTAAATTAGATTAATCCTTTCAGCACCATAATACGGGAGGTTGTAATCTAGTAAAGAAATACGTTTAGTTTAATTTCAAGCGAAAGGATTTCTCCTTAATTCGCATACAATGCCCCTGTCGAATTTCCATGGCAGGAATTACAAGCACCAGAAGAAAGCGCACTGCCCATATACATCGTTCCGGTAGCATTCTTTATAGCCGGATAAAGTCCCGTTAACGTCATGGCTTCGGTTGAGTAAAAATTTCCTTTAGCATCTATTTGCACTGTATATTTTAAGGTGCCTCCTCCGTTGGGCAGCGTGTAAAATTCAACTTGACCACTTGTTGCTGGAGCGGTTAATGCGGCATTTTTAACGGAACCTGCAGCTACAAAACAACCCACACCTTCTCCACCAGACTGATGACATTGCATGCAGTTATTCCCAAAATTATGGCTTTTACTGCCATTGCTTTGGCTCACATTATATTCATCACAGGCACCTTCCTTTTCACACGAGAAAAGCAACAACCCATATCCTAAGGGTAACAATATAAAAATTAAAATTCGTTTCATTCTTCTGATTTATTTAATAAAGATAATAATTCAAATGCACCCTTCACTACAAAGAAATCCTTTTTAACCCATCCATTCTTTAATTCAAAGGCAACTTCTCCATTCTCTTCTCCCAACACCTTTACTTGAATTAATTTGAATTGATTTCGTGAATTTTCTTGAAAAACAAAGTGATCATTCCCTATAGTAACAAAAGCCGAAGAAGGTAAGGTAAGTGTTTTTCTTGCGGAGGTATGAATTCTGGCTTGGAAATAAGAACCTGGAAGTACATTTTCTTGTTCTGATTTGAAATGACAATGTACTTTGACACTTCTATCGGCACCGATTTCACCACCAATTAAATATATTTCTGCTGCTATACCTTTAGGCGAATTCATGAAATGAATATCAACAAATTGTCCTACTTTAAGGGATGAAATATCTTTTTCGAAAACCGTTAATTCCGCATGAGCGTGAGTTAAGTCAATAATCTCCAACAACTTATCATTCGGAGAAACAAAAGACCCCACTCCGGTGGTGATTTTGGTTACCGCCCCAGAAAAAGGAGCACGAATTTTTTGTACCTCTGAAATATTACCTTGATTTAATGACTTCATGTCAACCTGAGCCAATTTAAGTCGAGCCTCAATGCCTTTAAATTTTGCTCGGGCAACATTAAGCTCTGAGCGGGCTGCTTGTATGTTCTTTTGGCTTGTTGCATTTCCTGTTTCCATTTTCAATTGACGCGCATATTCTCCTTCCAAATAATCTAACGTTCCATTCAATTCTAAATATTCTTGTTGCAATAACAACACATCAGGATGTTGTACCTCGAAGAGTACCTCTCCTTTCGAAATTCGTTTTCCTTCCAATACATTCATTCGTTTAATGTATCCCCCAAAAGGTAAGGATATAAAGGATTTATTTCCTGGAGGAACATCGATTATGCCATTCACATTTATTGTACCTGAACGTTCTTTCAGAACAGCTGAATCTAATAAAATTCCGATGGCTGCGCGTTGATCAGCTGAGCACGAAACCACCTGAGAGTCCTCTTTGTTATTATTTATTGGATCTACTTTTGGTGATCCACAGGCACAAAATAATGCGACTAAAATCGCTGTACCATATCCTTTAATTATATTCATAAGATTCAATTTATTTACTTTTGATTCAAATTCAAATACCTTATTTGAACTACTAATTGATTTAATTGATGTTTCATATCGAGTTCCGTCAGTTGAATTTTGATAAGATTTCGCTTAAGATTAAGCCAAGTGACTTGGTCTATTTCTCCTTGTTCAACCTGAGTATTCGAGATTAATTGAACTCCTTTTGAAACCTCCTCTACTCGGCTCTGTAATTGATCATATACCGATTTATATGAATTATATTGTGAAATCAGGGAGTTAAATTGAGCAGATAATGCTGATTCTAACTTCACTAAATCATAATTAATTCGTTCGCTTTCCAACATAAGCCATTTACTGCGTTGAATCGGTGATCTTGAAAGCAGAGGAATAGACACCCCAAAGCTTCCGCCTTGAAATCGATCTGCGGAAGTAAAAGGGGCAACTCCGCCGTTCAAAGGAATATTGCCTACTAATGTTTGGTTAAAGTATCCCAATTGAATATCAGGCATGGACAACGAACGCTGTAAATCATGTTCCTGAGCAATGGTTTTCAAGGATTGATTTGAGACCTTCCATTGTGGAGAATTTTGAGGTTTGAAGCCAAGGACTAATGAATCTAGGCCTAATAATTCATAGTTTATATTAAGAGACTCTAGTTCAGCTTTGGACAAAAATACACGCTTAACTAATTCGGATTCGGCCTCTATCAACAAACGCTGATTTTCTACTACTTGTTGTTGAATCAACAAATGATCAGATGCCAATAACCATGATTCTAATCCATTGGTCTCACCACTTTTCAAACGCATGGCAACCTTGGTTTCGAGAGACATCAGGGTACTATCCTCTGTTGATAAGATTGCTTGCTTTTTGCTCAAATAAAGCCATTGTTCAATAGCCTTCGCCGCCTCCTCTTCAAATTTCAGTTTGTTAAACTCATAGGATAACATCCGTTCTTTAGCACGTTCTACTCCGAGAGATTTTGCATGCTTAAATGCTGTAGGGAAAGGAATGACCTGCTGAATTGAAAAATTATTATCTCGCTTATAATTGGAATTATATTGACCGATCATTGCATTAACCTCAAGTTTATTGACTTGAACCATAGCTAACGCCTCTGGTTTTGCCTGCAATATAAAAATGGAATCAGCTTTCAATGCAGGATCCTTGGAAACAGCATGTTTTATTAAATCACTTACGCTCGACTGAGCAAACAACTGATTACCAAAAAAGAGAAAAATTATCGGAATAATTGATTTGACATTTACCTTAAAACGAGTCTTTACACCAAACATAAAATATAGAATCGGCAGAAAGAAAAGGGTCAAAAATGTTGCTGAAATTAATCCACCAATAACTACCGTTGCCAATGGTTTTTGAACTTCCGCACCACTCCCGTGCGATAATGCCATCGGCAAAAATCCAAGTGAGGCTACAGTTGCAGTCAATAAAACTGGTCGTAATCTAGATAAAGTTCCTTTAATTACAATACGAAGAGAATCTTGTTGACCATTTCGTTTTAGTGTATTATATTCTGTAATCAGAACGATCCCATTTAATACAGCTACACCGAAAAGTGCTATAAATCCGATACCTGCTGAAATAGAAAATGGCATATCTCGAATAAACAAGGCCCAAATTCCGCCAATTGAAGCTAACGGAATAGCTGTAAAAATCATAAGGGCTTGTTTTAAGGAATTAAATGTCATGTACAGTAGGAAAAATATTAATAATAAGGCTGCAGGTACTGCAATGAGTAAACGTGCCGAAGCCTCCTCTAAATTTTTAAAGGATCCTCCTACTGTGTAATTATATCCAGGTGAAAAAGCGATGTGTTTGTTCATTTTAAGTTTCAATTCATCTACTACACTTTTTACATCTCTCCCTCGAACATTAAATCCCACAAGCACCCTACGTTTAGCATTATCACGTTGGATTTGATTTAAACCAGCCTTGTATGAAATCGTTGCTAATTCCGTGATTGGAATCATAGCATGAACTTTTGAATCAACAAAAATGTCATTTAAATCCAAAGATTTCGAGCGATACATACTATCAATTCTCACCACCAGTGAAAAACGTTTTTCACCTTCATAAACATAACCTGCACTACTCCCTGCAAATCCTGCATTAATTGCTTCATTAACTTCTTCAATACTCACACCGTAATGGGCCAAGGCTGGACGGTTATAATTGATCATCACTTGTGGCAACCCCTCGAGTTGTTCAACATATAAATCCTCCACACCCTTTATTTTTGAGGCTTGCTTCCCAATCTGTTCTGCATAATTTTCTAACATGGTAAATTCTTCCCCATAAATTTTTACAACTACATCTTGTTTAGCTCCCGTCATTAATTCATTAAATCGCATTTGTATGGGCTGTTGAAAACCGAAATCAACTCCTGGCACGTTGCGTTCTAAGGTTTTCTTCATTAAATCAGCTAAGGCCTCTTTTGATTCTGCATTTTTCCATTGACTTTTATCTTTAAGAATAATCATTAAATCGCAAGCCTCCATTGGCATTGGGTCAGTCGGAATCTCCGCAGTACCAATTTTTCCTACTACCTTTTTCACTTCAGAAAAATTTTCAAGAAGTACGTTGGACGCTTGTTCAGTTTTAGCAATAGTATTGGTTAAACTTGCACCAGGCAATAAGCGCATCTCTACCGCAAAATCTCCTTCATCAAGATTTGGAATAAATTCTGCCCCCAAACGACTGAATAAAACAATAGATACAATTAGGATGGATATTATTATTGAAATCACTAGACGCTGACGACGAAAAACCGCGAAGAACATGGGCCTATAAACCCGTGTAATGTTATCCATAACTCTATCACTAATTGACTTTTTATGGGTAATGTGTTTTGACAACACTAAGGAAGACATCATCGGCACATAGGTTAAACTTAAAATCAAAGCTCCCACAATGGCGAACATAACGGTAAGTGCCATTGGTTTGAACATTTTACCTTCAATCCCAACAAGCGATAAAATCGGAAGATATACCACCAAAATAATTATTTGACCGAATACCGCTGATTTACTAAATTTCGAAGCAGCACTATTTACGTTATTATTCATCTCTAATTGACTAATCTTATTTACTTGATGCAATGAAACAACATGCAGTGTTGCCTCTACAATAATTACGGCTCCATCTACTATCAAACCAAAATCCAGGGCTCCTAAACTCATTAAATTCCCCGAAACACCAAATAAATTCATGAGAATAACTGCAAATAGCATAGCTAAAGGAATAACTGAAGCTACCACCAAGCCAGCACGCAGATTACCCAGCAAAAGCACCAATACAAAAATCACAATTAAGGCTCCTTCAATCAAATTTGAAGACACCGTATGTATTGCCCGTTGAACCAAGTCAGACCGATCTAAATACGGCGCAATTTCAACACCTTTAGGCAACATGGTCTTTATCTCTTCAATTTGCGCCTTAACCGCATTTATCGTTTGATCAGAATTGGCACCTTTTAACATCATAACAATTCCTCCAACAGCTTCCCCTCGTTGATTGAACGTTAAGGCACCGTAACGCACGGCTTTTCCAAGTTGGACTTTAGCTACTTGATTAACGGTAATAGGCATGCCTTGATCATTATGACCTATTGTAATTTGTTCGATTTCATCGAGGTTATGTAACAGTCCTTCGGCACGAATGTATGTTGTCATTCCTTCGCGCTCAATGTAGGCCCCCCCCGTATTTTGATTATTAGCTTCAATCGACTTGAAAACATCGGCGATCGTTAGTCCAAAAGATTTTAAGGCCTGAGGATTGATGCTAACTTCATAGGTTTTTAGGTGTCCTCCAAAACCACTAACATCAGCCACGCCAGCTACACCGAGTAATTGCCTGCGCACCAACCAATCTTGTAGTGTCCTCAAATCTGTAGGGGTATATGATGATTCAAAACCTGGCTTAACCGTTAATGTATATTGATAGATTTCACCAAGACCCGATGTAAGCGGAGCCATTGTCGGTTCACCCAAGGATTGAGGTATTTCATTTTTCACTTCTCCAAGCCGTTCAGCAACTTGTTGCCTTGCCCAAAAAACATCCGTGTTTTCTGAAAAAACAACGGTAACTACGCTTAATCCAAGGCGACTAAATGAACGTAATTCTTCTATTCCTGCAATTGACGCAACGGCTTGCTCCACAGGAAATGTAACTAAACGCTCAATATCCTCCGCACTGGAACTAGGCGACACAGTAATAATTTGAACTTGATTATTAGTAATATCTGGTACGGCATCAATGGGTAATTCCCCCAATTCCTTGATACCAATAATTAGTAGAAAAAATGTAAAAACGGCAACAATCAACTTATTGTTGATTGACCAAAATATCAATCGATTTAACATGAAAAAAAAAATTAAGTTAGACTTCTACGTAAAAGCTCAACTCAATTTTGGGGGATGGAAGATCGTAGAAAAATCCTGCAATCGATACGAATTAATGTAACTAAAACAATCTGATGAAGCTGATTTTCCAATAGAATTATTTAAAACGGGTAAGGCTTCCGAATGAGGAAGGAAAATCAAAACCGATACACCGTATCCATTGATGGATTTAAATGGTAATGTTTCGTGCTTTTCGTCATTCGGCAAAGAGGAATCAGCATAATGCTCTATCAGAAATGATATAAAATCTCCATGAGATTGTTTAGAATCCGAATGGTAATGATCAATCAATGCGGAGAAATTAAGCAATTGCGCACCTTGGAAATTTGGTGCAACAGAAAGCATTGAAAAATATGCGGTAAATAAAATAATCCAATAGCGCATATCTCAAATTTACTAATTATTCCCCATTAGTCGGTAGTGATTTCATATCTTAGTGCAAATTTACCGCGTATGAGACTGCTTTTTTTACCCCTACTTTTCGTTGCTTTGGCGAGTTACGCCCAGAAAGAAAATTCAACACAATGCGGTAAACGCGATGGATTTAATAATCATACATTGAAAAGCAATAGCCTCAGTGTTTCTCAAATTGCTATAACGGAACGCTATGATGTTTCATACTACAAACTTGATTTGAACATGACCAATACCACAACGGCTCTTTCAGGTTATGCAGAAATGAAGGCTACCGCTTTAGTTCCTATGGACACCATTCTCTATGAATTATTCGCTACCCTCAACATTTCTTCGGTAAGTCTGAATGGTTTAAATGTTCCTTTTGTCAGAGCTTATTCAGCGGTTAAGATCGGTGTTAACTTTGCTCCGGGCACGGTGTTCACGGTGAGAACGGATTACAGTGGAACTCCTCCAACGGCACAAACGAATCCCTTGGGCGGAAGCGGCATGTCGAATGCAACCTCTCCCTCTTGGGGTAATGAAGTAGTTTGGTCCCTGTCAGAACCTTTCTGTGCGTATGAATGGTGGCCTTGTAAACAAAGTTTAACCGATAAAGCAGATTCTTGTGACATAAACATTACCGTTCCGAATGCGTGTAAGGCCGGGTCAAACGGAAAATTGATGCAAGTGGTTAATTTAGGTAACGGAACCAGCCGCTATGAATGGAAACACCGACACCCCATTGATTACTATTTAATTTCGGTAGCGGTAGCCGAATATGTAGAGTACAATGTACTGGCCAATCCAGTTGGTGCGCCGGCCCCAATTCTTATCCAAAATTATATTTACAATAACCCTCAAACCTTACCTAATTTTCAGGCTGACATCGACGAAACTGCAGATTTTATCGAGCTGTTTTATGGGTTATACGGCCCTTATCCCTTCGAGAATGAAAAATACGGACACTGTATGGCACCCTTTTCTGGCGGAATGGAACATCAAACCATGACTACTCAGGGATTTTTCAACCCTACACTAACCGCACACGAACTTGGCCATCAATGGTGGGGAGATTACGTGACCTGCGCTTCATGGTGCGACATCTGGGTAAACGAAGGCTTTGCTTCTTACAGTGAACAATTGATGTTGGAAAATCTATACCCTGGACAAGAAGTACAAAACATGGCCGGCGTGCATACCAACGTGATGTCACAAGCGGGCGGAAGTGTCTGGGTACTGGACAGTTTAAATGAAAGCAGAATATTTAGTGGACGTCTAACGTATGATAAAGGTGCCGCAATCATTCACAGCATGCGCTACATCATGAACAATGATAGCTTGTTTTTTGAAACACTTCAGAATTTCCTAACGAGTAAAGCCTACGCCACAGCCTACGGAATTGATGTGCGAGATGCCTTCACACAAGCTTCAGGTATTGACTATACACCATTTTTCGATGAATGGTATTTTGGTGAGGGATTCCCTACCTATTCAATAGAATGGAGACAACTTGGTTCCGATGCGCTAGTCAAGATTTCACACACAAGCTCAATGCCTAATGTCACCCCTACCTTTACCAATCCAATTGATTTGAAGTTTACCCGTCCTGGAAACTCAGACACCACGATTCGCTTTGATATCACATCAAACGCTAACACCTTCCAAATTTCGGGAATCGGTACAATCAACAATTCCATTGTAATCGATCCGAGCAATTGGATTGTTAATCAAAACGGAACCATCGTAATGAATGAATTATTAGATATTACCTCAATGAATTCTGAAAAAGGAATTACCCTCTACCCTAACCCTAGCACAGATGAAATTCGGATAGAGCAGTTAGTTCGTCCGGCAACCTATGTCATTTATGACATGTTTGGTAAAATCCAACAAAAGGGAACGGCAGCTAACAATCAACCTATTTCGCTTAAATCACTCTTGGCTGGATCATATTTAATGCTCATCGAAACAGACGGTAAACAACTGAAAAAATCGTTTATCAAACGATAAGATTCTAGTTAAGCCGATTTACAAGCAAAGTTCGAGCGTGGCTGATGTCCTTATGAAGGTATCGGTCGGTTGCCATAAAAGAAATTTCAGACCGCAATTGCTTGTACAAGGAATCGACCTCATCAGTCAATTCCCAACCTTCCCTGAACCCATAGGCTTGCGCGGCTGTTAACCACTCCATGGCTGCTACTGAAATCACATTATCAAGCACCCGGTATAATTTAGTTGCGGCATTTGCCCCCATACTCACATGATCTTCTTGTCCGTTGCTGGAATCAATCGTATCCACACTAGACGGAGAACATAACTGCTTGTTTTGACTTACAACAGAAGCTGCGGCATATTGAACAATCATAAACCCAGAATTCAAGCCGGCGTGCTTCACCAAAAACGGCGGTAAATCGCGCGTTCCTGAAATCAACTTGTAGATTCTACGTTCCGAAATTGAGCCCAATTCAGCAAGAGCGATGGCTAGAAAATCCATAGCCAAGGCCAAGGGTTGTCCATGAAAATTACCTGCCGAAACAATCTGATCTTCCTCTGGAAACAAGGTGGGATTGTCTGTTACAGCATTTAATTCATTCTCAAAAGTCGTTTTGACAAAATTCAAGGTATCCAAGGATGCCCCATGAACCTGAGGAATACACCTGAAAGAATAAGGGTCTTGTACATGATTTTTTATGCGTGCTGAGTTTTTCAACAACCCGCGCATTGTCGTAGCTACCTCAATCTGTCCATGTTGCTTCCGTAATTCATTAACATTTGCCTGAAAAGGTTCCTGCCTGCCGTCATAGGCTTCTAAAGACAAGGCTGCAATCTTAAGCCCTTCATTTAACAAATTATTCCCTATACTAACCGAATACGTTCCATACGCATTCATAAATTGGGTACCATTCAACAAAGCCAAGCCTTCCTTCGCTTGCAGCGTTATAGGTTTAAGACCATATTTATCTTGAAGTTCAGCGCCTGACATACGCTTGCCATGAACACGGACCTCACCTTCTCCAAGAAGCGGTAAACAAAGGTGAGCTAAGGGGGCTAGATCACCAGAGGCACCAAGACTTCCTTGCTCATAAACCACAGGAATAATGTTATTGTTAAACAAGTACAACAGGCGTTCTACGGTTTCAAGTTGTACACCTGAAAATCCTTTTGAAAGGGCAATTGCTTTCAGCAAAAGCATCCGCTTCACAAGGTGTGTAGGAACTTCCGCACCAACACCACATGCATGAGACCGGATTAAATTGACTTGAAGTTGATTCAAATCTTCCGTTGAAATTACCGTATTACAAAGCGAGCCAAATCCTGTATTAATTCCGTAATAAATAGCTCCATCATTTTTCAGCTTATCTTGCAAAAAATTAAAGCCGGTTTCAATGGCTGTTTTTGCATTTTGTCCGAGGATGACCTCTGAGGAATTTTTCAAAACAACTTCCAATTCCTCCAGTGAAATCCACTGATTATTCAATATATATTGAGCCATTATTTTTGGATAAACGTTGCAAAATCTTTCGCGAAATAGGTCAGAATACCGTCTGCTCCTGCCCTGCGCATACTCATTAAAATTTCAGAGACAATGGCCTCATAATTGATCCATCCTTTTTCTGCTGCGGCATATACCATGGCGCATTCACCGCTCACATTATATGCAGTGATTGGAACTGTGCTATGTTCTTTAAGTAAATGAATAACATCCAAATATGATAATGCAGGCTTAACCATTATAAAATCCGCCCCTTCTTCCATATCCAAGGATGCTTCTAGTAAAGCTTCTCGTTTATTAGCGGGATTCATTTGGTATGTTTTTTTATCTCCTGATTTTGGTGCAGAATTCAATGCATCTCTGAATGGACCATAAAAAGCACTTGCATACTTAGCGGAGTATGCCATGATGCTTGTATCGGTATACCCCTCTAAATCTAAGGCTTCGCGGATGTACCCAACTCGTCCATCCATCATGTCGCTTGGACCAATAATATCAATTCCTGCCTGCGCTTGAGCGATGCTCATTTTAGCCAAGATAGGTAAGGTTTCGTCGTTCAAAATCCTGCCATCCTGCACTAATCCATCGTGGCCATCGGATGAATATGGGTCCATTGCTACATCACTCATTAGGATTACCTCTGGAAATCGCTCTTTAATGGCACGAATCGCATGCAGGTAAAAATTCTCAGCTGCATAACTATAGGTGGCTGTTTTATCTTTTAAGTCATCTGAAACTGCCGGAAACAAAACGAATTTGTTTAATCCTAAGTTTACCGAGGATTCGATTTCCTTTAATATCAAGTCAACGGACCATCGGTAATTTCTTGGTAACGAGGATATTTCCTCTTTCACCCCGATTCCATCCGTAAGAAACATCGGATAAATCAAGTGATCAACAGACAAAAAACTCTCTTGCACCATATCGCGTATGGCTGCATGTTTCCGGTTTCTTCTTGGTCTAATTACCATTGGATTACATTAACATACCCCCGCATACGTGGAGTGTTTGACCAGTTATATATGCCGACATGTCTGAAGCCAAGAAAACAGTAGCATTCGCAACATCTTCTGGTTTTCCACCTCGCTTTAATGGTATAGCATTTCTCCACTGTTCTACAACCGCTGGATCTAGTACTTCGGTCATTTCTGTTTCAATGAAACCTGGTGCGATGGCATTGCAACGGATATTTCTAGAACCAAGTTCGGCAGCAATAGATTTGGTAAAACCTATCAACCCTGCTTTAGAAGCTGCGTAATTTGCTTGACCAGCATTCCCTTTTACACCTACCACGGAGCTCATGTTAATAATTGATCCAGAACGCGCTTTTAACATAGGTTTAATGACCGCTTTGGTTAGGTTAAATGCTGATTTCAGATTGGTATTGATTACTTCATCCCATTGCTCTTCTGTCATACGCATCATGAGGGTATCTCGAGTGATTCCGGCATTATTTACAAGGACATCTACCGTTCCAAATTGCTCAACTACTCTATCTACTAATTCATGAGCTTGGTCAAAATTTGATGCGTCAGATTTAAACCCAACGGCTACCCCACCTTGTGCGGTTAATTCTGCCTCAAGAGCCCGTGCTTTTTCATCCGAGGAAAGATAGGTGAATGCCACTTTTGCTCCTTGATTAACGCACGTTTGTGCAATCGACTTTCCGATACCTCTTGAGGCTCCGGTAATAATAACAACTTTATCTTTTAATAACATAGTTAATTTTTTTTCAAAGATAATCAAAGTGTTACACATGCGCAGAATTTAGAAAAGTTCATACCTTTGATTACGATGCAAGCAGGACATACCTTTTGGTTTACAGGATTATCCGGTGCAGGAAAAACAACCCTTTCCAAGTCCTTGGCCGAAGCGTTTATAAAAGAGGCGAATAATATAGTGGTTTTGGATGGGGACGAATTGAGAAGTACCATCTCCAAGGACCTTGGTTTCACGACAGAAGATCGAATAGAGCAAAATCGAAGAGCTGCACATATCGCTCGACTATTAAATGATCAAGGAATTCATGTAATGGCCGCCCTTATTTCACCTACCCATGAAATTCAAACCATGATAAAGCATGTCATTGGCATCAATCGATGCTTTTTGATTCATGTGGACTGCTCAATTGAAGGGTGTAAACAACGTGATGTCAAGCAGCTTTATTCAAATAGCAATAAGCAGAACGAGGGGAATTTCACGGGAATTCATCAGCCGTATGAAGAACCCGTTAATCCATGGCTTAAGATAAATACAGAACACCTTCCTTTTGAACAGTGTAAGGTTGAATTGCTTAATGCCATTCGCGCTACATTCAATCAATAATTCTATTTTTGTCGGATGAAATGTTGGAATGCTAGTCAATGTAAAGAACTCTTGGAAAAAGAAAATGTTCTTGCACTGGATATTCGTGAGCCCTATGAGTATCACCATGTCAATTGTGGATTCATCAATATCCCGATGGCTACCCTTATTGATTTTTTGCAAGAAAAAGACCGTTCCACACCACTAATCTTGTTGTGTCAATCGGGAAAAAGAGCACAAGCCGCTGGAAATTTAATAGAAACCGAATTAGGATTTACTCAAGTAATTATAATTGAACAGGGCATTCAAGGGTGGCAAATGGAAGTTGATCCTTCATTAAAACTAGATTAACATGATTGAGATTATACAGCATCTATTCGCCTTAGATATTAAATGGTTTGTTCAAGAATTTGGTACAGCCGTTTATATAGTGCTTTTCCTTGTGATTTTTATTGAAACGGGGCTAGTTGCATTTCCATTTTTACCCGGAGACTCCTTATTGTTTACTGCAGGATTATTCTGTAAAAGCGGTCAACTTGATTTAATGTTGCTATTACCGTTATTGTTTATAGCCGCTATTTTAGGTGACAACATTAATTATTGGGTAGGAAGAAAAATCGGATTAAATGTCTTCTCTTTTTCATTCCGCGGTAAGCCCTTAGTAAAAAAAGAATACCTTGATAAAACCACCTTATTTTTTGAAAAACACGGGACAAAAGCGATTATTATGGCCCGTTTTGTTCCTTTTGTTCGCACATTTGCGCCCTTTGCTGCAGGCGTAGCAACCATGAAGTATCGAACCTTCGTTATATATGACTTACTCGGAGGCGCTTTATGGGTTGGGTCTATGACCCTTGCAGGATATTTACTTGGTGAAATTACTTGGATTCGTGAGCATGTTGACTTAATGGCGATCGCGATAGTTATAATCTCAGTGAGTCCAATACTTTATTCGTACGTAAAGGAAAAAATGAGTAAATCATAAAATCATTGTTTTTTTTTTAACTGATGCAATTTTGCCTTAAATTCGTGCGTCAGTAGAACGCTAACAACTAAAAAAGCACCTATGAACCCATTCAAATTAATTCTAACTTCGATTTTAACAAGTTTAACATTCTTAACATTCGCGCAACCATCGGCGTGTTTTAATGCAGACTTTGAAGACAACTCGTTCACGAACTGGAATGGCTTTTACGGCTCTTGCTGTGGTATAAATACCCCGAATCAAGGATTTACTAATCAACATCAAATTATGGTTGGTCCGGGTACGGACCCCATGGTTGCAGCATGTGCGACACTTTCAATTGTTCCTCCGGGAGAAAATTTTTCTGCAATGGTCGGTGATTTCACTGGTACTGGTGCTCAAGCGGCTCGTTTACAATATAATTTTACCATTACTCCACAATCCAATATGATTATCGTTAAATATGCTGTGGTACTCGAGGACCCAGGTCATGGTGTATCAGCTCAGCCGCGTTTTGAAGCACAACTCTATGATGCGGCGGGTAACCCATTACCATGTACATTTTATCAAGTTGCTGCAGCGAATGGTGTACCTGGTTTTCAAAACTGTGGCTCTTACCGTTGGAAGGATTGGACAACGTTTGGGGTTGATGTAACTCAATATATGGGGCAAACAGTTACCCTCGATGTAGCAACAGGAGACTGTTCTCTTGGTGGACACTGGGGATATGCGTATGTTAATGCGTCTTGCTCTTCGTTAGAACTATCCGCATTTTATTGTCAGAATGGTGCAAACAACACAGCAACGTTAACTGCTCCTGATGGATTTTCAAATTACGTTTGGACTAATGCTGCCACAGGACAACAACTAGCAACTGGTCAGGTAGCCAACGTAAATATTCAAGGTGTTGATACAGTTGATTGTCAAATCACCTCAGCTAATGGGTGTGTTGCCACCTTGACTACAGCAGTTCTACCAGCTGAAGTAATCGGTGATATCGTTGATAGCAATGTTTGTAATGGGTATTCTACCGTACTATTTAACAATACATCATATACCAATGCTGCACCAGACTCCATTTTTTGGAGTGCATCAGATGGGTACACTTCTAACGATACCACATTTAATCACGTGTTTCCTGCCCCGGGATCATATACGGTTGAAATGATTGTAACCAATTCAGCCAATTGTATAGATACGGTGAATACTGTAGTTGAAGTTTTCGAAAATCCAGTAGCCAGTTTTGGATTTGATGATGTGTGTTTAGGTCAAACTGCTGTTTTTGAAGCCTCAAGTTCCTTAGTTGGAGGCGACACCATTACTAATTATTGGTATGTTAACAACGATACATTAATTGGCGACACCGTAACTGTATATTTTAATGGCCCGAACAATTACTTGGTGGATCTTGTGGCCATGACAGAAAATGGCTGTTCAGATACAGTCTCTCAAAACTTTACTGTGTTCAACAATCCAACGGCCAATTTTGCGGTAACTGAATCATGTATAGACTTGGCTGTTCAATTCGATAATACAACCACTGGACTTTCAAATTCAACAACGTTTGAATGGTTATATAACAATCAGATATTGGACACAACTGTTGATTTATCCTACATCTTTAACACCCCAGGAATACACAATATTTCATTGGTTGCCACAGACTCCTTTTCACCTGCCGTTCAATGTGACGACACCATTAGTTATACATTCTTTGTACATGACTATCCGACATTCGCCTATTTAGCAGATACAATTCAATGTGAGGATGTGCCTTTCGTTGTAAATAGTTTTCCAGCTATTTCTACAAGTGAACCAATTTCTTATACATGGGAAATCAATGGTGCACTTGAGGACACTACCATTAATTTGAATACTATGATCCCTACACCAGGTGTTTATCAATTCACGTACAGCGTAGTTTCAGATTTTGGCTGTGAAGTAGACACCACCTTTGACATGTACATCATGGCTACACCTGAGCCACCTGTACTAAGCTTTAATATCCCTGAATGTCCAGGAGATCCTTTCTTTTTAAGCGCAACAGCCGAAGCGAATTCTACGATTGCATGGACTGGTCCAAACAACTTTAATTCGACCTTATTTGACGTTACATTCCCATTAGACGAAAGCGGAATGGGTATTTATACCGCGTTTGTAACATCAGAGTATGGTTGTATTTCGGATACTTCTGAAATTGATGCCACTATAACATACACCATGAGCTTTAACGATTTCGATTTTCCAAATGTGATTTCGGCAAATGATGATGGTTCAAATGACTTCTTGGATTTGAAATCCTATTTTATGACATGCGATGAGTTTACACTTTACATCTTTAACCGTTGGGGTAATCTAGTATTTGAGCAAGGTCAAAATACTGCCTTCTTCCGAGGTCAAGATGCGAACGGTAACGATTTAGAGGATGGTGTTTACACCTATAAATTAATCTTCGAGAACTATGAGAAACACGGATTTATCCACGTGGTTAGATAGTAAAAGAAACACCCTCCATTCATACATTAAAAAGGCAGAATAACTTCTGCCTTTTTTTATGATTAAACTATAATCTCAAATAGAACGTAGTGCTTAACTGCGCGCCGAAATATCAGGAGAAGTTAACCTAATCCAAACAACTATGAGATGGAAAGAAAGTTATATTAACTTGGACTAATACCTTTATAACAATTGCTGAAATTCCGCCTTTAAGGCTTCAATTGCTATTTCTGAAGGTAGTGGATTAATATCTGCAGTTAGGGTAATAATTGCCTTTGCTAAATCAGAAGAAGAGGCATCCGATGGTAAGTCACTTGCGCCAACATTGATTAACTTAACCGTTTCTTCCTTAGCGTTTTTCAATAGATGCCATGCATTTGGCGAGATAAACATCTGTTGAGCAACGTTGTGATCGTATTCATCTCTAATCGCTTTTAACAGCATACTTTGGAACAACACTGCATTCACATTTTGTTGATTCATGCGCATTACAATGGTCACTGGATGGATACGCTCCATATATAAAATCGCTCGCTGATACGCCTCCATTCTGTGGGACAAGAAAAACTCTTGACGTTGTTTTCGAAGCTCTCCTTGGACAGCAAGGGATTCGCTAAAATTTATTTTTTTATTGAAATTCAATACTAAAAATATAATGCTAGCTAAAGCAACAATAACAATTGCGAGGACTACCAGAAGTTCAGTCATATGTACTAATTTATCGCAAAGATAGGATTCTTTAATAACTTTATTATTTGCAAGGCAAACAAGGAAATTGGCGTAAGCACGAAAATAGTATTTTTACCATATGAAAGACATCATTTTAACGAGTATCCTCCTACTCTATTTTGTTGTATTGCTAGTGATTTCATGGATTACCGCAAGAAATGCTACAACGAATAGCTTTTTCTCCGGGGACAAAAAAAGTACCTGGTACTTGGTTGCATTCGGCATGATTGGAACTTCACTCTCAGGTGTCACCTTTGTTTCTGTTCCAGGTAAAGTACTTTCAAGCGGTTGGCATTACTATCAATTAGTGCTTGGGTTCTTCATCGGTTATTTTGTTGTAGCCTATGTACTTCTCCCAATCTATTACCGGTTAAAACTCACCTCGATATACACATACCTCGAACAGCGCCTTGGACTTAATGCCTACCAATGGGGTGCCGGGTATTTTATTCTATCAAGAACATTAGGGGCAACAGTTAGGCTATATTTGGTAATCAATGTTCTTCAACTTTTCATCTTTGACAAGCTTGGTATACCATTTTGGTTAAGTACCCTCATTATTATATTAATGATTGTTGCCTATACCTTAAAAGGAGGAGTAAAAACGATCGTTTGGACCGACACCCTTCAAACAACCTTCATGCTCTTGGCTCTGGTTGTATGTATTTTTTCAATTCAACACAAATTAAACCTCGGATGGAATGATGTTATGAGTCAAATGAACTCAAACGACTTATTGGGTTTATGGGAAACTAATTGGTTAAAAGGTGATTATTTCTTGAAACATATATTAGGAGGTGCTTTTATTACGATTGCAATGACTGGATTGGATCAAGAAATGATGCAAAAAAACATTAGTGTTAAATCGCTGAAGGATGCACAAAAAAACATGTTGGTATTTAGCTTCACACTCTTAGCGGTAAACGCCTTATTCTTATTATTGGGCGGAGTACTTTCGCTTTATATCGGTCAATTAGGTATTAAAGTAGCACCAGATGATTTGTTTCCATACATCGTTCAGAACTACTTACCTTTCGGGGTTTTCGTAATTTTTATCGTTGGTTTAATTTCAGCACTTTTCCCTTCGGTAGACGGCGCAATCACCGCGTTAACCTCATCTTTTTGTATTGATGTACTTGGATTTAACCGCAATAACTTCGAAGAAGAAAAAAAGAAGCGAATCAAACGTTGGATTCATTTAGGTTTTGCTGCAGTATTTATGGTACTTGTGTTTTTATTCAAATGGCTAAATAATAAAAGCATTGTTGATTTAATTTTTGATATTGCAGGATACACCTATGGTCCATTACTGGGATTATTTGCTTTTGGAATACTTACTAAACGGCAATTAATCCATCCAAAAACAGCCTTTATTACGCTAATTTCCCCTTTATTATGCTATGGGCTAAAAACTAATTCAACCTTATTACTTGGTTCCTATCAACTTGGCAATGAATTATTGATTTTAAACGGCGCCCTGACCTTTCTTTTATTATTCATAGTAAGCAAACCCAATAACCATGTCACTACGCATTAATCTTAATGACCTCCGCTCTCATCTTAAGTTTGCACCGCATTCACTCACCAAGCCTTCTCCGTATATTCGATGTGGTATCTTAACCAATATAGAACGGTATAACCTGCTTTGTCCGGATATCCAAATTGGATTTATTACAGCAACGCATTTACAGGACCATTTTCCTGCCTTGAATCAATCAATAGATGTAGATGCAACCATAATTCCCAACCCAGAATTAATAGACCATTTAAGCGCATTAAATCCGAACGAATATATTACCTATGAAAATCGGGTAATTGCTACCTTTGGTGAAGCACTAAACGAAGTTACTTATGTTGGTGCACCACTCGTTCAATTAAGTAATCGATGGGATTTATTTAAATGTAATGGAGAGGTCCTTGCATTGGATTTTCACTTACTGACTTCTACTAAGAAATCTCAAGCCATCCCATCATCTTGTACGCTTATTGGAAATCCAGCATTTCTTTTTATTGAGGAAGGTGCCATAATAAATGCATCCACGTTGAACGTTACCACAGGTCCAATTTACGTGGCGGCACATGCTGAAATTATGGAAGGTTCATTAATTCGTGGACCTTTTGCGCTCTGCGAATACGGTCAAGTGAAAATGGGAGCCAAAATATATGGAGCAACAACCATTGGTCCGCATTGTAAGGTTGGAGGTGAAGTCAATAACGTTGTATTTGAAGCATATTCCAATAAGTCACACGACGGATTTCTAGGTAATGGCTATATTGGATCTTGGTGTAATATCGGCGCAGACACCAATGCTTCAAATCTCATGAATAATTACGGCATCGTGGACGTACATGACTATGAAACTGGCAAAACAACCTCTTCTGGAGAACAATTCGTTGGTTTACACATGGGAGATCATTCAAAATGTGGGATTAACACGATGTTTAATACAGGCACCGCAATTGGTGTAGGATGTAATGTTTACGGACCAGGATTCTTTAAAAAACACATTCCTTCATTTAGTTTTGGTGAACCAACACGCTTATTTCCATATCGGTTTGATAAGGCATTAGAGGGAATTGAAAGCATGATGTCTCGACGAGGTAAAACACTATCAGAAGGAGAACTTAAGATCCTAAAGCATATTTATAGCTTTCGCGAATCATTTTAATTCAAATACGGGCAGCATCATATAACTTGGCTCAAAGTATGGGCTATGCTGATAAATGTAGTAAAGTTGCTGCCATTCTGAACTAGCGAATTCTTGATCAGCGGCCTTTTTAGCTTCGTACTCTTGTTTCAAATCAGGGTTAGCTTGCAAAATGCTTCTTAATTTACTCACGAATACATAATTCGAAAAATACTCTTTCTCTTGAAGGTATGAATCAAAATAATTCCATGTAAAATAAGAGTCCTCACACATCGGTTGCAATACAGCATGCAGAAATAAAGAGCCGTTTTGATTGGTTGGAATAAGCACATCACCCGGACGGAAATTCATTTTCATGGAAACTTTTTCAATCGCCTTGTTGGGATGTAAATAGTGTCCTTCATACGGCTTAGAAATTGCATCAAACGACCGGACAAATTGAGCCTTCACATTTAGTGTTTTTTCTTGATTCAATACTTCGAACAAGATATTATTCGCTTTAAGTTGTTCAATTATCCGATGCTCCTGTCCTCGAATAATGTAGAACTGAGGAATTTCAACAGAATCTAATGGAACATAGGTTCGATAGAAGGGAATCGACTTTTGATAAGGCAAGTTACGATCATAGGTCAAATGAGATAGCCCAGTGATATCGTTTGTATCTTGAACCGCGGTAAATCCTTTAAATTGTATGGAATCCGCTGCAGAAGTCCGGGAATAATTGAATCTAAAATACCGCTGACTCCCCTCCCACTCATGCGCTTTTTCTCGAGCCAATTCAATTTGTGGGGCATGTTCAACAGTCCATTTCACCAATTCATTCATAAAGTCATGCGTGGCTTTAACCCGATTTGGAAAGGGCTTGAGCATATGCGTTTCTACCGTAAAAGAGATTACATTAAACAAGGAAGCGTATCCCATTGCATAACGTGGAAGATCATTAAATTGATAGATCCCAGAGTCAGGCGTTTCTTTGATAGATTCCACGTAAGGAAACAAATCCCATTTCGACTTTTTTAATGCCTGCGTTAATTGTGGCAGCATCGTACCATAGACAAGTTTTCTTAATGAAGGTGCGATACGCTCACGTAACGATGAGATATACGTCAAGGTATATTGATAGTCCGCCCCATTGGATACGTGATTATCTACAAACACATCCGGATTCAAGGCATGGAAAATCTTAGCAAACGTGCGCGCGTTCTCGCTATCCATTTTGGTGAAGTCGCGATTTAGATCCAGGTTTTGGGAACTCCCACGAAACCCATAGAGCTCAGGTCCGTTCTGGTTCGCCCTACTCGTAGCGCTTCGGGTTAACATACCACCGACATTGTATGCGGGAATAAAAGCCACTACCGGGTCATTTGGATTTATACTATCCAAACG
>ENA-OUVC01000358-OUVC01000358.1-marine-metagenome-genome-assembly--contig:-NODE-358-length-31312-cov-6.197471_pt1 | contig 31312 bp, 22 predicted proteins | sample MGYA00248622_ERZ508571 | MGnify/ENA primary metagenome ERZ508571 (study PRJEB26236, sample SAMN06267175) | marine metagenome | isolation source: Columbia River Estuary | place: USA:Columbia River Estuary... | reverse complement strand
CTCGGTGTGTCGCTAGAACTCGAAACGCTCGACGGTGAAGAGACCTTGTTGATTCCTGCGGGAACTCAGCCCGGTCGGCAATTCGTTCTGAAAAAGCGCGGCGTTCCTCGTTTGCAGGCAACGGGTCGCGGCGATCTTATTGCCGTGGTCAAAGTCGTTGTGCCGACGAAATTGTCAGATGACGAATCTGAATTGCTCCGGACCTTTGCCGAAAAGCGTGGTGAAGATGTTGCACCAGCCGACAAAAGTTTCTTCTCGCGTATCAAATCGGCATTCTCATGAATGAGCGGCGGCGCGCTGCAGCCCACGCGTTCGTCATAGATATCAACGCGCCGGTACTCAATGATGATGACTTTCATCACTTGGCCAAAGTTCTACGTTTGCGGAGTGGCGAAACAGTTTCGGTGAGCGACGGTCGCGGTTCGTGGAGAATTTGTCAATTCGAGATGTCGGCCGTTTTGTCAATCGGTGACTCGGTCGTTCACATTGAGACAAACCCCCGATCGTTGACTGTTGCGTTTTCAGTAACAAAGAACGACAAACCCGATTTGGTGATTCAAAAATTGACCGAACTAGGCATTGATCACATCATTCCGATCATCACTGAGCGTTCAATTGTTCGCTGGGACGGCGACAAGGGTGCGAAGAATCAAGTGCGTTGGCAAAAGATTGCCCGAGAAGCAGCAATGCAAAGCCGGTCGGTGTTTTTGCCAGTTATTCATGATGTGTGTCCTTCTATCGAGAGTTTTGTCGCGACATATGGACCAGCGATTGCTGTTGCCGATCCCGAGGGCGCGGTCCTGACGACTGATACGTCAACGATTGTGATTGGGCCCGAAGGTGGATTCACTCATCAAGAAATGGATCTCATGCCTCTTCGGGTTTCGTTACCAGGCGGAATTCTGCGGGCTGAAACCGCGGCCGTCGCCGCTGGGGTCTTGCTGAGTCATGTACGGAGCCAACATGGCTGAAGATCACGAGTTCAATGAAGCCGACGCCGAGTCAGCGGCGTACAACGTGAGTGTGGGCGAACGATTACGCGCGATTCGTCGGCAGAAGAAATTGTCGCTTCAAGAAGTTGAAGCAGATTCTCATGATGAGTTCAAGGCATCGGTGTTGGGTGCATATGAGCGCGGAGAGAGATCGGTGTCATTGCCACGTTTGCGACGTCTGGCAATTTTTTACGGCGTACCAATTGAGCAGTTGCTTCCGCGCGATGAGGCTTTAGCCGGTGAAGCTGTCGCGGCTAGTCGAAAGATGGCAATCGATCTCGTTACTTTGGCGACTCGGAACGAAGAAGAATTCGTGATCTTGTCGCGCTACCTCAAAATGATCCAAGTCAAGCGCGGCGACTTTAATGGCAAGGTGTTAACGGTTCGTGCCGATGACGTGCGAGCTATTGCAGCCATGCTTGACGTAGCAATAGACGACGTTTCGGCTCATCTTGAGACACTTGGACTTTTGTTCAAGCCAACGCAGATCAACTAATGCGCGCGACATTTGAAAATCCGGGTTACGGCGTTTACGTTCATATACCTTTTTGTCGGCACCGCTGTGACTATTGCGCATTTGCCACTTTCACAGATCGTGACCACATCATTGAGAAGTATCTCGAATCGTTATCGATAGAGATTTCGCGAGCGATTGCCAGTGGCATGCCGATCGCAACTTCTATTTTCGTTGGTGGTGGCACGCCCACGCGAGTGCCACCAGAATCATTGATGAAAGTTCTTGCCGGCATTCCTGTCACTGCTGATGCAGAAGTGACTATTGAATGCAATCCCGACGACATCACGAGTGAGATGTTGCGCATTTTTCGTGAGGGCGGTGTCAATCGGCTGAGCTTCGGCGTGCAGTCAATGCAAACCCACGTCTTGAAGTCACTTGGTCGAACCCATAATCCAGAAAATGTTGAGAAATCTGTAGCACTTGCACGAGAAGCCGGCTTTGATGACATCAATCTCGACATCATTTATGGCGTCCACGGCGAGAGCATCGCCGACTGGAAGGCAACTGTTGAATCAGTACTGCTCCTGAAGCCGACTCATGTTTCGGCCTATGGATTGACGGTTGAAGGTGGCACGCCTCTTGCTGACGACCCAGCCCGTCACCCTGATGATGATCTGCAGGCTGAGATGTATGAAGTAGTTGACGATCTGTTGACTGCGGCCGGAATGGAAAACTACGAAGTTTCTAATTGGTCAATGCCGGGTCGCGAATGTCAACACAATCGTTTGTACTGGTTTCAAGGTGACTACGCCGGCTTCGGCAGTGCGGCCCACGCTCATCACGACGGTCGGCGTTCGTGGAATGTGCGCACTCCAGATCGCTTTATTGAATTGATTGACTCAGATCAGAGCGCAGAATCATCACACGAGATACTTGACGATGATGCTCGGCGTATTGAAGGATTGCAATTGGCACTCCGAATGCGTGAAGGTGTTCCCGTTGGGTCGTTTAGTGCAAGTGACCTTGACTTGATGAGCGAGTTGGTATTGGTCAACGGCGGACAAGTCACTTTGACTCGTGCGGGACGGCTCATGGCCAACGAAGTCGCCCTCCGTTTACGGTAAGAAAAGCCGACTGGGGCGCTTCAAATATGGCGACGGTGGGGTGGGCGTGGACCCTGCGCAGGCGGTAGGGTAGTCCTGCTTTTGGGCGTGTAGCTCAGTTGGTTAGAGCGCTACCTTGACATGGTAGAGGTCCCGGGTTCGAGTCCCGTCATGCCCACCAAAAGCCCCACTACGGTGGGGCTTTGTGTTTTTCTGGACAAGTTACTTGACGATATCAAGCGAATAAACTAGACACTGTCTATGACTTCGTTATCTGATGCTGTCGCCCACAACCGTTACCTCTCGGGCAATTACGCCCCGATTTCTGAAGAGGTGACCGCCTTCGATCTGCATGTCATTGGCGAATTGCCAGCAGAACTCAATGGCCGCTACTTGCGCAACGGACCGAATCCGATCACTGATGTTGATCCAGCCACCCATCACTGGTTTATGGGTGACGGAATGGTGCACGGCATTCGATTACGTGAAGGACGCGCTGAGTGGTATCGCAATCGATACGTCGGTTCAACCGCAGTGAATGCAGCAAAAGGTTTGCCCGATATCTCGGGACGAAATTGGAATAACTCTCCGTTCGGTCCCAACACCAACGTCGGTTCATTTGCGGGCACCACGTGGGCGATGGTCGAAGCTGGTGGATGTCCAGTGGAATTGAACTACGAACTTGAAACCGTCGGACGCAATGACTTTTTTGGAACATTGCCTGGTGCATTCACTGCGCATCCGAAAATTGATCCGGTAACCGGCGAGATGCATGCCATCGTTTATGCGTGGGCCGAGTGGATGGATCATGTGCAGTATGTGCGTGTTGGTAAAGACGGTCGCGTGAATCGCACGGTTGATATTCCATTGCCGGGTATGTCGATGGTGCACGACATGTCGATCACCAATCGTTACGTTGTCGTTTACGATCAACCCGTTCTGGTCGACTTTGATCTCGCTTTTGCTGGTCGTTTCCCCTTCAGATGGAACGCCGAGTATGGCAATCGTGTCGGGCTGATGCCGCGGGAAGGAACCGCAGCAGACATCGTGTGGATTGACGTGCCCGTGGGTTATGTGTTCCATCCGATGAACGCGTATGACACGCCCGACGGCAAGGTTGTTCTTGATGTGAGTTTCTATGACCTCATGATGCGTGATGATCTGTTGGGTCCATTCGGTGACGCGTTGCCTCGTTTGATGCGCTGGGAAATTGATCCGATCACCAAGCGTGTTTCGACTACTACGATTGACGCATCGGCTAATGAATTCCCGCGACATCGTGGATCACTGACTGGCCAAATGTATCGCTACGGCTACTGCGCTCAGATCGACACTGGCTCAATGCATTGGCCAACTGTGAAGCACGATCTTGTTACTGGAGAGCGCAAAGTCTTTGATCATGGCGTTTCGCGAGCAGCAGGCGAACCAGTGTTCGTTGCTCGCCCAGGAAGCACCGTTGAAGACGACGGCTGGTTGGTGACATTCGTACACGACGGATCGAATGACTCAACTGAATTTGTCGTACTTGATGCGCAGGACTTTGATCGGGGTTATGTGGCTCAGGTAAAACTGCCCGCACGTGTTCCGTTCGGCTTTCACGGCAACTGGGCTCCCGACCGCAACTGAATTAGCGGGCGTTATCGCCGAAGCGGTACTCGTAAGTCATCTCGTCAATACGAGCCTTGATTGCCGCGTCAATAGGATTTCCCACCGCGGCTACTGGGTCGGCGATTTGCTCCGGACGACTTGCGCCAATGATCGGTGACGTGATGGTCGGGTTGGCCAACACCCATTGAACGGCCAGCGTTGCCAGCGAAACGCCGGTTTCGTCAGCGATCGGGCGAAGTTGGTCAACGGTGTCGAACATGCGCTCATGCCAATAACGATCTTGATAGCGACCAGCAGCGAATCCAAGCGTGAAGCGGCCACCTTCGGTCGGTGCGCCACGCATGTGCTTGCCGCTCAAGAATCCACCTGCGAGAGGGTTGTACGGAATGACTGCAATGTTTTCTTCGGCGCACAATGGGAAGAGTTCGCGCTCATTTTCACGAAACAACATGTTGTAGCGCGGCTGCACACTTTCAAAACCACTGACGCCCAAAACTTCGGCACGACCAACCGAACGAGCAAGTTGATACGACAAGAAGTTAGAGCAACCGACATAACGAACTTTGCCTGACTTCACAAGATCATCCATGGCGGTCAACGTTTCGTCAACGCGGGTTTCGGCATCCCATGAATGCACTTGATATAAGTCGATGTAGTCGGTGCCGAGACGCTTCAATGAAATATCAACTGAGCGCATGATGTTGTGACGCGAGTTGCCAGCTTCCCAAGCTTTTTTGCCGGTTGGGAAAAAGCATTTAGTAGCAACAATAAAATCTTCGCGGCGACCCTTGAGCCACTTGCCAACGATTTCTTCGGTACGTCCGAACAGTTCTGGAGGAGCGCCGAGTGGATACATGTCGGCGGTGTCAATGAAATCAATTCCGGCTTCTGCCGCGGCGTCCATGATGGCAAACGAAGCGTCCTCGTCGCACTGATAACCAAATGTCATCGTGCCAAGGCACAGGCGAGAAACTTTGAGACCGGTACGACCAAAACGAACGTGATGCATGTTCGTACCTTAGGTGACGATGGCTGCTTGCGATAGGTCTCATGTTGCTCGGAGCCCCGCTGATCGGTGCTGGTCGTGCTAGTCATGTGCTGTGGAAATTTTGCTTGCCGCCGCCGCTGCACTTGTTTATGGAGTAGGCGACTATTGCGGTGGAAGGGCGACACGCAAGATTGACAGTTTGGTCGTGACCTGTGCTGGGCAAGTTTTTAGTTTGATGTTGTTAGGAGTTTTTCTGGCAGTACTTGGTGATCCAACTCCCGGACTACACGACTGGTTGTGGGGTGCCGCTGGCGGAGTTGGTGGGTTTATCGGACTGACGCTTTTCTATTACTCGTTAGCGAAAGGGTCGATGACGGTCGTTGCTCCACTTGCTGCAGTGGTGAGTGCATCTCTTCCCGTAGGCACCGGTTTGTTTCTTGGTGATCGTCCATCGATCATCGCCTATGTCGGAATTGTGATCGCGATTGTGGGGATCGCTTTGGTGACCGGGGCGTTAGGAACTGCGCACGCGCCAACCAAGATGAAAATCGTTGGTGTCGCAGCGTTAGCTGGTTGCGGATTCGGATGGATGTTTGTTTGTCTTGATCGCACGTCTTCAGATTCGGGAATGTGGCCTCTGCTCGCGGCTCGAATCGCATCAATCTCGATCGCGGTCACGATCATCTTGATCCGACGCCGTTCAGGTCTAGGTCGCGGTCGCATCCCAGCGATCGCCTTGTGGGCTGGGCTGTTTGATATGGGTGCCAATGTTTTGTTTGTGTACGCAAACCGCCAAGGCATGTTGTCTTTGGTTTCGGTCATTACCGCGTTGTATCCCGTGAGCACAATCGTGTTAGCCCTGCGACTCGATCGCGAGAAGGCAAATCGGTCGCAATTCGTGGGGATGGCGTGTGCGGGATTAGCCCTGGTCTTGGTGAGCCTCGGCCGGTAAAGCGACGAGACAGATTGATGGGCGACTAGTTGCCCGAGGGGTGGCGTCTCGGGCTAAGGTTGACAAGTACAATACAAGTGACAAAACCTGTGGTCGCCAAGCGGCCACCGCACCCGGAGGCGCCCCATGGCCAAAATCAAGGTTGATAATCCCGTCGTCGAACTCGACGGCGACGAAATGACTCGCATCATTTGGCAGTTCATCAAGGACCGCCTCATCCTCCCGTACCTCGACATCAATCTTGAGTACTACGACCTCGGTATGGAGTATCGCGATGCAACTGACGACCAAGTCACGATCGATTCAGCTAACGCCATCTTGAAGCATGGTGTCGGTGTCAAGTGTGCAACCATCACCCCCGACGAAGCTCGCGTCGAAGAGTTTGGTCTCAAGAAAATGTGGAAGTCACCAAACGGAACGATCCGCAACATTCTTGGTGGCGTTGTTTTCCGCGAGCCGATTATCTGTAGCAACATTCCGCGACTTGTTCCGGGTTGGACCAAGCCCATTGTGATCGGACGTCACGCTCACGGCGATCAGTACAAAGCAACTGACTTCAAAGTTCCTGGTGCCGGAACAGTCACGATGACCTTCACTCCCGAAGACGGCAGCAAGCCCATGGAATTCCAGGTTGCTAACTATGGCCCTGACGGTGGCGTTGCTATGGGCATGTACAACTACAACGAGAGCATTCGCGACTTCGCGCGTGCCTCAATGCGTTATGGCCTCAGCCGCAATTACCCGGTGTACCTCAGTACCAAGAACACAATTCTCAAGGCCTACGACGGTCAGTTCAAAGACTTGTTCGAAGAAGTATTCGTAACCGAGTTCAAGGCTGACTTCGATAAGGCTGGTCTCACTTACGAACACCGTTTGATTGACGACATGGTCGCTTGCGCCATGAAGTGGGAAGGCGGCTACGTGTGGGCTTGTAAGAACTACGACGGCGACGTACAAAGTGACACTGTTGCTCAGGGTTACGGTTCGCTTGGTCTTATGACATCAGTTTTGATGACGCCAGACGGAAAGACTGTTGAAGCAGAAGCAGCTCACGGAACCGTGACGCGTCACTACCGTGAACACCAAAAGGGCAACAAGACTTCAACTAACCCAGTTGCATCGGTGTACGCCTGGACTGGTGGCCTCAAGCACCGCGGCAAGCTTGACAACAACCCCAAGCTCATTGAGTTCGCTGAGAACCTTGAGAAGGTTTGTGTCGAGAGCATCGAAGCTGGCGAAATGACCAAGGACTTGTCAATCTTGATCTCAAAGGATCAGCCGTGGTTGACCACCGAGGATTACTTGGCTGCGCTTGATCGTCGCCTTCAGCAAAAGATGGCCTGAGCTACACCTTGCTCATGCGAGCTGTTGTATTGCGGTCACACGGCGGACCGGACGTTCTCACTTTTGAGGATGTTCCGGTTCCCATGCCCGGACCTGATGAAGTTCAAGTTCACATTCGGGCAACTGCGCTCAACCGCGCCGACATTTTGCAACGTATGGGCGGATATCCCGACCCGCGTGGCGCTGGTTTCTTAGAGATTCCTGGTCTTGAATACTCAGGTGTTGTCAGCGCTGTTGGTGACCGCGTCAAGATGTGGAAAGTCGGAGATCGCGTGATGGCGATCGAATCTGGCGGGGCATACGCCGAATACATCTGCACTCATGAGCGTCAGTTACTGGCGGTGCCCGCGAATATTTCTCTCGCCGATGCCGCAGCAATTCCTGAGGTTTTCTTAACTGCGTGGGACGCGCTTGTTCTGCAGGGTGGGCTCACATCGGGTCGTTGGGCCTTAGTGCACGCAGGGGCTTCTGGAGTCGGTACGGCGGCCATTCAAATCGCCAAAGCGATTGGTGCTCGAATTGCCGTGACGTGCTCGTCTGGGAAAGCGCAGGCATGTCGTGATCTTGGTGCCGATCTTGTTGTTGAGCGTTCACCTCATGATTGGCTGAGTGAACTTCAAACTGCGGTCCCGCAAGGCTTTGATGTTGTGCTTGACGTCATTGGCGGCGAAGAAGTCGATCGCAACTTGAAGGTTGTTGCCACAAAGGGAACCATCGTTCAAGTTGGTCTGATGGGCGGAGGCTCAACGCAAGTCAACGTTGGTCTTTTGCTCATGAAGCGCGCTCACTGGATTGGCACCACGCTTCGGGCCCGACCGCTCGAAGAGAAGGCCACGGTGACACGCAAGTTCGCTGTCGAGATGTTGCCGCTTTTTGCATCGGGTCAGTTGAAACCGATCATCGATAGTCGCTATCCGTTTGATCGAATTGCCGACGCTCATATTGCGATGGGTGCCAATGCCAATACGGGCAAAATCCTGATTGATATTTCTTCCGCTGGTGACTGAAGAAGAATTCAAGCCAGCAGCGCTTGCGCGTCACCGAGGTCTAGATGGACTTCGCGGCGTTGCAGTTATCTTGGTCATCATTTTCCATTCAGGCCTTGATTGGTTGCCAGGTGGTTTTCTGGGTGTTTCAGTTTTCTTCACACTCTCAGGGTTCTTAATCACTTCGCTGTTGATCAACGAATGTGAAAACTCGGGTCGCATTAATCTCAAAGCTTTTTGGGGCCGCCGATTACGTCGTTTGGCCCCGTCGTCGATTGTGGTCATCGCTGCCGTTATCGGATTAGCAAGTTGGCTGAGTACGAGCGTTGAAGCCAGTCGAATTAAGGGTGACGCAATTTCGGCAGTTCTCTATTTCAGTAACTGGCGCTTTATCTATTCAGGTCATTCGTATGGCGAACTCTTTGCCTCGCCAAGTCCATTGCAACATTTGTGGTCGCTGTCGATTGAAGAGCAGTTGTATGTGGTCGTTCCGGTCATCATTGCTGGTTTGTTCGCTGTGGGCTTACGCCGACGCGGTATCGGGATGGTCTTGCTCGTCGGCGTCGTCGGTTCGACGATTGCAACGATGTTGATATCGGGTCACGAGCACATCTATTACGGAACCCATACGCGAGCGGCTGAGCTCTTACTTGGCGCAGCGCTCGCCTGTTTGTTTGGTCAGAGAATCGAGCAACTGGCGACGAAGCCGGCGCGGCCATGGTCGACGCTCTACCTGCTACCGCTACTTGGAGTCATTTTGCTGGCGAAGTTCTCGACAGTTGATTCTGCTTGGGTGTATTCGGGGGCGTTGACACTGTTTGGGTTGTTGTCAGTTGTTTGTCTCATTGCGGCGATACAAGGTGGACCAGTTCGAGCAATTCTTTCGTGGTCTGTCCTTGTTCGGGTCGGAGAGGTGAGCTATGGGCTGTATCTCATTCACTGGCCGGTCATTGTGTGGCTGAACGCCGATCGACTCGATATGAACCCAACAGCACTATTCGGTGTACAGGTTGTCGTCACTGTTCTTTTGACGGTGTTGAGCTATTGGCTCATTGAACAACCCATTCGGCATCGCAAAGTTCTTCGTTCAGTGCCCGTGGCTCTTGGTGCGTTCGTTGCTTCGGTAGTCGCTGCCGTTGTTTTGGCAAGTGCTGTTCTCGCGTCAACGAGCGGGCGAGTAAATACAACTCCAGAAGTTTTAGTCACGCTCGCTCCAGATACGACAAATGTGAACGAGGGTGTCACGACAACCGTTGCCGATTCAACACCCACCCGCATCGACCGCACGGTGCCTCTTGGCATTTTGGTCATCGGCGATTCAACTGCCGAGAACATTGCGACGGCGTTAGCTGGTGCTTCAGATGGAAATCTTGGTGTGATCTCGGGTGGTGTCTTGGGTTGTCCGCTACTCAAAGTGGCTCTCGTGCGTGATCGCAAAGACTCCCAACAAGACGTTGCCTATTGCCCTGATAATGAGCAGTTGGTCCGTGACCATGTTGCTGATGTTGATGCAGTTGTCATCGTCGCCGGAGTAGCAAATCAGTGGGCGTTCCAATATGCGGATTCAGATGTGTGGATCGAACCAGGTTCAGATCAGTACAAAACCGATCTCGACCAATTCTTGTTCAACATTGAGGACATCGTTGCACCTTATGGGTTACCAGTTTTGGTTTTTGAGACGCCGCCAGTTCGGGATAATCCCAAGATTCTTGGCGACGATATTTCTGCTCTGGTGCGTTGGGCCAACGTCATTGCCGAATGGGATGCGACATGGCATTCGGTCAAAATGGTTCCTTACGCCGATGCGTTAAGTGACCCAAATTCTGATGAAGGCAAGAAGGAACGGCCAGATGGTGTCCATTTGGCTGAAGACTTTGGCCAAGAGCTTGCTCGGGTCATTTTGATCCCGAGATTACGCGATAAATACTTTGATGCGCTCTCTGAGATGCAAGAGACTGGCTGTCGGACTGCAGGAGATGGTTTGATTCTTTCGAAATGTCAGATCATTTCCTGAATTCGCTAGGTTTGTTTTTATGGTTTCGGTCGGTCTTGTTCTTTACCCGCGGTTCACAGCTCTCGACATAGTCGGTCCGTTTCAGACTCTTGTTGACGTTCCAGGCCTTGATGTTTTCTTTGTCGCCGAAAAGACTGGACCTGTCAGTGATCACACGGGACGTTTAAGTCTTGTCGCGACCAAGAGTTTTGCTGATGTCGATCAGTTGGATGTCGTCGTGGTCCCTGGCGGAATGGCCGATAGTGGACTTATTGCTTCTGACCCAGTTGTTGAGTTCGTCAAACGGATACACCCAACGACTACTTGGACCACCAGCGTGTGTACCGGCTCAATCTTTTTGGCAACTGCTGGCGTACTTGACGGCATTGAAGCCACTACTCATTGGGCCTCGTACGAAAGACTTCGCGCGCTCGGAGCAATTCCAGTCGAGACACGTGTCGTTCATCGCGGCAAAGTCATCACTGCTGCTGGAGTTTCTTCGGGAATAGATATGGGTCTCGTGCTCGTCGCCGCCATGTTTGGCGATGAGATGGCCCAAGTCATCCAATTGGCGATCGAATACGACCCGCAACCTCCTTTCGACGCAGGTGCACCATCAAAAGTGACTCCAGAATTATTGGCACTGGTGCAACAACTCTTCAGTTAATGATCTGAGGCTTGCATGCGAGCACACCGATGTGTTGGTGCGCAGTTAGATCACTGAGAACTTGCGGGTATGCCAGCCTGTTGCGCCGTCAGGAGCGACGCTCGTGACAGTTTCGGTTTGGGTGTATCCGCTCTTGTCGGTGGCACGAACTTGCGCGGTATGTTTTCCGCTTGTGGCAACCCAGTCGCACGACCACAGTCGCCACGCGTCATCGGTGAGATCTTCGGACAATGTGGCTTCAATCCATTCGCCCTTGTCGATACGAACCTCAACCTTTTCGATACCAGTGTGTTGAGCCCATGCAACGCCAGCAATTTTGTTGACACCTGGCTGAAGTTCTTGATTGTTACGCGGTACGTCAATACGAGATTGAGTTTTGATGGGGGCATCGCGCGACCAGCCAAGAGGCACCCAATATCCAACAGCATCTGACCATTTATTGATCTCGATGTCTTTGAGCCATTTAGTTGCTGAAATATATCCGTAGATGCCTGGGACAATCAATCGTGCGGGAAAGCCATGTTCAAGAGGAAGCGGCTCGCCGTTCATGCCAATGGCCAACATCGCATCTCGTCCATCGATAGCGACATCAACCGGGAATCCGCAGGTCCATCCATCGAGGCTGCGGCTGAAAACTTGCTCGGCTCCGGTTTGAACTCCGGCCTGCTCGAGCAGATCACGCAGAAGCACGCCTTGCCACACGGCATTGCCGATGTACGGACCACCAATTTCGTTGGAGACGCAACAAATGGTGATCGTGCGTTCGATCTGCGGCATATCAAGAATGTCTTGATAGGTCAGAACAACCTCTTTGTCCACCATGCCGTGTATGCGCAATTTCCAAGTGTCGAGATTGACATTTGGAAATGACAGTGCAGTGTCAATGCGGTAAAAGTCGGCATTGGGTGTGATGTATAGAAGTTCTCCGGCTACTGGCTCGCTCTCATTGTTGCCTGACGAATCAGCGACCGTCGGCAGAGAATCGGGAATTTGTGACTCAATGCGGTCGATGCGATTCTGTTCTCCATTTTGCGCGAGAGCTCCGAGCACGACTGCTCCGGCGCTTGCTGTTGAGGCAGTTCGGATGAAGCGGCGTCGATCCCAGCCAAGTGGAGCCTGCGATTCACTCGGGAAGTGTTTGAGTAGCCACTGATTATTGATTTGTCGCAACATGAATAGTGCAATCGCAATACCCGCAAGAGATCCAACACATGGCGCCGCAATCGAGACCCATGTTGAACCAGTACGTTCAGACGCACTGAGTGCACCCAAAATACTGAATACCACGATTGCGCTGATAAGAGGTGAAGGCGACTTGTTGCTGAGCGAACCACTGATCAGTGAGACAAGGATGAGCACGACCACAATGCCCACGCGGAGTGCCGTCTTGTCGTTGGTGCCAAACCATTCGATGGCGAGTTCTTTGAGCCATCGTGGAGTTCGGTCGATGAATGAACTGCCGACGGCGTCGATAGGCGAAGCAACGTTTCCAAGCGCTGCGACCACCATGCCGGTTGTAACAGCAAGTGCTCCAGCAACTAAACCAACGAAAGCCGAAAGTTTGCGACTGGGCGAGACGTGAAGTCCTCCGGCAGATTGCGGAGCATCTGGGTCAACCTCGCGGTTGGCCGATAGTTCTTGGGATGCGTCCTCGTTCATACCTAGACAGTCTGCAACCTAAATCTCCGGCGATGTCGGATTGAGACTGAATGAATGATGAGTTTGTAGATCTCAGCGAGCGGTAATTGGTGCGTAATCGCGGGCTTCGACGCCGGTGTACCACTGGCGAGGGCGACTGATCTTTTGATCCTTGTCGGCCAGAAGTTCTTGCCAGTGCGCCAACCAGCCGACGGTGCGGGGGATGGCGAACAAAACCGTGAACATTGAGACCGGGAAACCCATGGCCTGATAAATGAGGCCCGAGTAGAAGTCAACGTTCGGGTACAACTTGCGATCGGCGAAGTAGGGATCGCTGAGAGCGGTCTCTTCAAGTTTGAGCGCAATGTCGAGAAGCGGGTTCTTGCCAGTGACTTCAAAGACGTCGTAGGCGGTCTTCTTGATGATGGTCGCGCGGGGGTCGTAGTTCTTGTAGACGCGGTGACCAAAGCCCATCAAGCGACTGCCCTTACCGCTCTTGACCTCTTCGATGAAGGCGGGAACATTTTCGATTGATCCGATGTCTTCAAGCATGCGTACAACGGCTTCGTTGGCGCCACCGTGAAGCGGTCCGTAAAGCGCTGACGCGGCGGCAGCAGCCGAGGTGTACGGATCGGCATGACTTGATCCGACAACTCGCATTGCCGTCGTTCCACAGTTTTGCTCGTGGTCGGCGTGCAAGATGAACAAGACGTCCATGGCGCGCTCGAGGCGCGGATCGATGTGGTAATCGCCGACCTTCCACATCATGTTGAGGAAGTTGCCGGGGAAAGACAAGTCATTGTCGGGGTAAACGAACGGGAGACCGGCCGAGAAGCGGTACGCCATGGCAGCGAGGGTCGGGGTCTTGGCAACCATGCGCAAAATCTGCTTGTCGCGACTCGCCTTATCTTCGATTTCTTTGGCGTCGTTGTAGAAAGTTCCGAGTGCAGCGAGCGAACTGACGAACATTCCCATGGGATGTGCGTCGTAATGGAATCCGTCAACGAAACGCTTACGCATATTTTCGTGGATGTAGGTGTGGTGCGTGACTTCGTTCTTCCATGTTGCGAGTTGCTTCGAATCTGGAAGTTCGCCATTCAAAAGCAGGTAAGCAACTTCGAGGTAGGTGCTCTTCTCAGCAAGTTGTTCGATGGGGTAGCCGCGATAGCGGAGGATTCCATTTTCACCATCGAGATAGGTAATGGCACTTTTGCAGGCTGCTGTCTGCATGTAGGCCGGATCGTAGATATACAGCGACGGATCTAATTCGCGTACTGCGGAAGCGGGGAAAACCCCTCCGGTGATCGGGACTGTGATTTGCTTGCCCGTGCGGTCGTCAATGATTGTGATGGTCTCGGACACCGAGATCGTCCCCTTGTATGTAGGACCCGTTGTTCGGGTCGGTCGTCGTTTGGAGGCTTGCTCCTCCGCTATGCAGGTTAATCAGTTGCGGGGGCAAACGAGGTACCTGCAGGGTGAAGTCCGAGATTTCTTCCCGGTTCAGAAGTCTCAAAGCGGAGTGTTGTCGTGCTTCTTGCCTCGGAAGGCTTCTCGCTTGTCGACGAGGGCATTAAGGGCTGCACAGATGGCCGAACGGGTATTGGCGGGCTCGATCACTCCGTCGACATATCCACGTTCGGCTGCCACGTAGGGATTGAGAAGGCGTTCGGTGTAGTCGGCCTCGAAGGCAGCTTTCTCATCTGGTGTCGCTCGGCGTTGCAAGATGGCGGCTGCTTGACCGGCGCCCATCACCGCAAGTTCGGCCCAAGGCCACGCCAGACACAGGTCGTTGCCCATCTTCTTCGAGTCCATCACGATGTAGGCGCCGCCATAGCTTTTGCGCAAGATGATGCAGATGCGCGGAACTGTGGCGCGACCATACGCAAACACCAACTGCGCTCCATGGCGAATCATTCCGCGCCATTCAAGATCTTTGCCGGGATAAAAACCTGGTGTGTCAACGAGTGTGATGATCGGAATATTGAACGCATCACAAAACGAAACAAACCGTGCACCTTTTTGCGATGCTGGAATATCAAGTGTTCCGGCAAGGGCAACGGGTTGATTGGCGACAATGCCAACTGGTCGGCCACCAAACGTTGCAAAACATGTCACCAAGTTGGCGGCCCAACGCGGTTTGAGTTCTAAGAATTCGCCGTCATCGGCGAGTGAACGAATCACACTGCGCACGTCATAACTACCCGTAGACGTTGAAGGAATGACATCGCCGGCTTCGGGTGTTAAACGATCGTTGTCATCGTCGGTATCCCAAAGCGGTGGTTCTTCATCGAGGTTGTTAGGAAAATAGGCGATCAAGTTTTCTGCAAAGGCAATGGCAGATTCGCGGTCGGCGGTGACAGCAGTAGCGGCGCCAGTGAATTTTTCGTGAGCCGATGCACCGCCAAGTTCGGCGTTATCAATCGGAACCCCGGTGAACTCGGTAACCATTGATGGCCCAGAGACAAACGCGTAGGCCTGTTCGGTCATGATCACGTGATCGGCGATACCGAGCAGTAGTGCTGGCCCCGAAACTGCCGGACCATCAACGATGATGATGGTCGGAACGATTCCCGAGCAGTCGGTGAGTGCTTTTGCGGCAAGTCCCCAACTATGTAAAGCAGAGAAACCTTCGCGAAGGTCTGCACCAGATGATGCCATCACAGCAATCAGCGGTAGGCGAGCATCGACTGCGGCGCGGGCTGCAGTCGAAATCATTGATGACGCATCAGATGACAATGCGCCGCGATGATCGTCGGCAGTGACTTCGAGCCACACCACGTGGCGACCATTCAGATCTCGAATATCGGCTTGGGCGACGCCAGGCACCTTCGATCTCAACGCCACTGGATTCACAAGTTCTACAGTACGCCCTATTGAGTCTTGAGCGGGAACGCGTCAGCGCCGACGTGTAAGCCGGGTTGACGACCGCCACGTTGATTGATGAGTTCACGCGCCAGGTTGAGTGCTTCTCGTGTGGGCGGGCCAGGACGGGGTCGTTTGCGTTGAACCCAGCCGACGACTCGCCGCGGAAGACCCGGAACAGTGATTCGCGAGAAGTCGCCGGTTAGCCAGTTGGGGATAGCGGTGGCCGGAACAATTGCGGCCCCGAAACCCTCAAAAGCGAGTGAGGTCATGAGCCGCACGCCGTCAATTTCGGCTTTGACGGTGAGATTGACATTGTGCGTGTCGGCAGCGCGATTGATAATGCGACGCAGCGTGGCTGACTTAGGTGGCAATACGAGTGGGTGGTCACCAAGCGCCGACATGGGCAAACTCTCGGCACCGTGCCACGGGTGTTTGCTGTGTACGAGCAAGACGAGGTCTTCAGCAAAAAGGGGCTCAACGAATAGCTCGTCGTTATCGACGGGTAAGTGAACAATGGCGGCGTCGATCTGTCCCGCCAACAGACGGGGGATCAGGCTCGACGTGCCACCTTCAGAGATAATCGGTCGGACGCCAGGGTGGGCTTGTTGTAGTCGGGTCAAGAACTGGGGCATTAACCAGCGTCCTGTTGTGCCGATGACGCCGAGGCGGGTATCTCCAGTGACGACATCATCGAGGGCTGCGATATCGGCTGAGATGTCGTCAAACTCGCGCAAGATACGACGGCCTCGTTCAACAACAAGATTGCCCTCATCGGTGATTTGTCCCGTGGCTCGATCAATCAGGTTGATCCCGAGCTCTTTCTCGAGGCGGGCGATATGGGCTGACACATTGGACTGAACCGTAAAAAGGGCCTTGGCAGCCGCCGAGAAAGATCCATGGTCGGCAATGGCGACGAGCGAAGAGATCTGGCGGAGGTCCATCTCTAAAAATGATACTAGATATCTCTGCTATCTACTTGAGTTGTAGGTGCTGATAGGGCATACTTTATTTCGTAATCGCTGAGCGTTTCCCCCAAACGCTCACGAAAGATCCTCTAGCGAATCCCCCCATTCGCAGGGAATCAGGTTGAGAAGCTCCGCATCCCCCATGCGGGGCTTTTCCCGTTCTCGGGCCAAGTTCAGCTGCCAGCAGTAGCACTCAGGCAGAAGCGCTACGAAAACGCGGGTCCATCGAATGTGTCCATGGTTGTAAATGATTCAACGGGTCGACGCGCGAGTTTTGTTGTTTGTTTGATGGGGTAGCCAAGAAAGATGGTGGCAGCGAGTGCCCAATTGTCAGGCAAGTTCAGTAGCGCGCCGGTTGTTGGTTCAACACGTGAAGCAAATGTTGTGATGACTCCACCCAAACCGCGAGCACGCGCTGACAACAACACGCTCCAACAAAACGGATAGATCGACGCACCACCAGTAATGGTGGCTCGATCCAAGTCTTTGTCCATCATTGCTATCGAACCGAGATCGGCAGCAACTGCAAGTACAACCGGAACTGTCGCGATGTTGTCGAGTAAGTCATTGGGAACATTGCCAGGAGTAACTGATGCCAGTTGATACGGAGCGGCATCAACGACAGTGAAAGGAGTTTGGCCGGTGGACGAAATCGCAACGTATTCATCCCAAACGGGTTTCATCGCTTCGCCAAGTTTGACGCGTGTATTTATATCTTGAACAACGGCAACGCGCCACGGTTGACGGTTGCCGCCGCTCGGAGCAAAGCGCGCATCATCAAGAATTGCATGCAGTATTTCGTTGTCAACAACTTGATCGGTAAAACCACGAACGGCACCCGTTGTTCGGATGCCGTCGCGTAGTTCCATCTTGATCGTCGCTGTAATCGTTGTTGTGTTAGTTGCCGCTGGCGACTTTGGCGCGCACGATGTTGAGAGCCGAACCCGCTTTGAACCACTCGACTTGTTCGGGGCTGAAAGTTTGCACACCTTCAAAGTCGATGATTGATCCGTCGGGCTTAACGATTTGGCATTTCACATTTTGGCCAGGTACTGGTGGAAGATTCAGGACGTTGATGCGGTCATCTTCACCAATGAGGTCGTAGGTGCCGGGATCGGCGAATGTCAACGGAACGAGACCTTGCTTCTTGAGGTTGGTTTCGTGAATACGGGCGAACGAACGAGCAAAGATCACGACGCCACCGCGGAAACGTGGCTCCATGGCGGCATGTTCGCGTGATGAACCTTCGCCGTAGTTGCGATCGCCAATCGCACACCAACGAATTCCGGCCTTGCTGTAGTTCTTGGCAATGTCGGGGTAGAGGCGAGTGCCTCCGTCGGTGATGTCTTTTCCTTCGCCGACAGCGTCGTCAAACGCATTGACGGCACCGATGAACAAGTTGCCGGAAATGTTTTCAAGGTGACCGCGGAAGGTGAGCCACTTGCCAGCTGCCGAGATGTGGTCGGTCGTGCACTTACCTTTGGCCTTCATCAACACGGGCAAGCCAAGGTAATCCTTGCCATCCCATGCAGGGAATGGTTCGAGCAATTGCAAACGTGTGCTCGTCGGGCTGACAGCAACCGAGACTCCGCTTCCATCTGCTGGGGGAGCAGTAAACGTGTTTGAACCCGGGTCGTAACCGTCACTTGGCAATACTTCGCCGACGGGTGCCACAAGGCGCACTTCGGTTCCGTCAGGAGCAGTGATGGTGTCGGTGGTCGGATCAAAGTCGAGGCGACCAGACAGGGCAATGGCCATCACAGTGTCGGGTGACGTCACAAAGCTCAAGGTATTTGCTGAACCGTCGGCCCGCTTAGGGAAGTTGCGGTTGAACGAGTTGACAATGGTGTTGGGTTTGTCGGTTGCTTCTTTTGCACGTTCCCACTGACCAATACACGGTCCACAAGCATTAGCAAGAACAGTTGCGCCAACTGCTTCAAGATCGGCGAGCAAACCATCGCGTTCAATGGTGGCGCGAATTTGTTCAGAACCTGGGCTGATGAGAAGTTCACACTTGGCCTTGAGACCTGCAGCAACTGCTTGGCGAGCGATTGATGCTGCACGGGTGATGTCTTCGTATGACGAGTTGGTGCACGAACCAATGAGCGCTGATGAAACTTCGAGTGGCCAATCGTTTTCTCGAGCTGCTGCGCCGACTGCTTTGCCGGTTTTGTGGGCACGGTCTGGCGAGTGCGGTCCGTTGATGAGCGGCTTGAGTTCGTCAAGGTTGATCTCAATGAGTTGGTCGTACTGCGCGCCGTCATCGGGGCGAAGATCGGCGGCAACTTTGTCGGCTGCTGCTGCGATGCCCGCACGGTTGGTTGCCTTTAAGTAGTTGGACATGTTTGAGTCGTAAGCAAATAATGAACACGTTGCGCCAATTTCGGCACCCATGTTGCACACAGTTGCTTTACCCGTTGCCGAAATACTGTCGGCGCCAGGTCCGAAGTACTCAACGATTGCACCCGTGCCACCTTCAACAGTGAGAACACGTGCAACTTCAAGAATGACGTCTTTAGGTGATGACCAACCACTGAGTGTTCCGGTCAACTTGATGCCGATCACTTTGGGCCATTTGACGTTGAATGGGAAACCAGTCATCACGTCAACAGCATCGGCTCCGCCAACACCAATGGCGACCATGCCAAGTCCGCCAGCGTTCGGAGTGTGACTGTCGGTGCCGATCATCATTCCGCCGGGGAATGCATAGTTTTCTAAAACCACTTGGTGGATGATTCCGCTACCCGGACCCCAAAAACCAACGCCGTATTTAGCCGAAACAGTTTTCAAAAAGTCGTACACCTCGCGGTTGTCGTCGATCGCGACACCAAGGTCGATCTTCGCGCCAACTTTGGCCAAAATGAGGTGGTCGCAATGGACTGTTGAAGGCACTGCTGTTGTGGGGAGGCCGGCAGTCATGAACTGCAGCAAGGCCATTTGCGCGGTGGCGTCTTGCATGGCAACGCGGTCGGGGTTGAAGTCGGCGTAACTGCCGCCGCGCACCATTTCTTGGTTAGTCGGATCAACGAGGTGGTTGATCAAAATCTTTTCAGCCAATGTGAGAGGTCGACCAAGACGTTGACGACCTAAAGCGGCACGCTCGGGGAGGGTTGCGTAGACGCTGTTGACAAGTTCGACGGGGGTACCTGCGGAAACGGAGCTCATGAGACAAGTATAATACAAGTGTGCGCGAGATCAGGTACAGAGTGATAGCCGATGAGTTACGGACTCGTGTGCAAGATGGCACTTTTGGAGCCGGTCGATTGCTTCCGTCTGAGTCCGAACTCGGATCTGAATTTGCTGCGAGTCGCGTCACGATTCGGCGAGCACTTGAAACATTGCGTGACGATGGATTAGTCGATGCCCGACAGGGATTCGGTTGGTTCGTGGCCGCTGCTCCATTGCAACAAAGTCTCGGCCAATTGGCAACGATTGAAGCGCAGTTGTCAGACAGCGGTATCAAACCTGAGCGTCGCATTCTTGAGTTTGCTTTTGAAAAAGCCACAGTGAGCGTCAACAAGATTCTTGATGCTGATCAGGTTTTGCGAGTCAAACGACTGAATTTGGCCGATGGCGAACCATTCGCTTTAGTGACGGTGTGGTGTCGTGCCGATTTAGGTCAACATTTATCGCGAGCCGACGTTGAAAGATCTCCTTTCTATGAATTGCTTGATGTTCCGTTAAAAGGAGCAACACAAACAATTGGCGCAGATGCAGCATCGGCCGAGAACGCCAAATTGCTCGGTATCCCCGTGGGGTCTCCCGTTCTGCGCTGTACCCGTACGACGACTGACACCGATGGTCGAGCAGTACTTCTTTCCGAGCACGTCTTTCCGGCCCATCGCACCGAATTTGTGGTTGAACTCCCTCAAGCTGAACGATCGATTGCGCCAACTGGCTTGCGGCTAGTGGAGTAGCCCTGAGTGGTTGCCCGCCAACAACTAACCTCACTTTGGCATGTCTGACGAACCTCGCATCGAATCGCGTCTCGGGCATTTGCCTGCGCTTGATGGTGTTCGCGGTCTTGCCGTCATCATCGTGTTGCTGTATCACCACAGCATCACATGGATGACGGGCGGCGAACTCACCGTCTCGATGTTCTTCACACTGTCGGGATTTTTGATCACGCGTCTGATGGTGTCCGAATGGGATAAGTCCGGAACGATTTCGCTGCGCTCGTTCTATGAACGTCGTGCTCGGCGTTTGTTCCCAGCGTCGTTCGTCGTGCTGTTGGCCGTGGTCGTCATCTGGACTTTGTTTCCGGGTTCTGGGCGACGCTTGGCGCCATGGGAATGGTTTTCGGGTCTGGCGTATTACGAGAACATCTATTTGCAATCTGCTGGCAAAAGCTATGGCGGGCTATTCGGTCTTGGGAATCCGTTGCAACACTTGTGGAGCCTTTCGTTAGAAGAACAGGTGTATCTCGTTTTCCCGGTGCTGTGTCTGTTGGTTCTGCGTAAGAAAGCAACACCTAGCGCTGTTTGGAAACTTTTTGCGGTTCTTGCATCTCTTGCGATCGGAGCAATCGCGTTAGGTGCCTACTACCGCACGAATTCGCCCTTGTGGAGTCATCTGCCCGGACTTGACGCTCGGTGCGCCGACTCGTCGTGTGCGTATTACGCCACCGAAGTTCGTGTCGGTGAGTTTTTGATGGGTGCGGCATTTGCAGTCTTGTGGTCGGTATGGCGACATGTGCCGCGCATCATCGACATTTTGCGTAAACCAGTCTTCGTTGCATTGTCGTGGCCGTTGATCGTCGTTGCGTTCACGGTGTGGTTCAAAATCGGTTGGCAAAATCAATGGGGCGATGTTTTCTTTCCTTGGGCGGTTTTCTTTAACGGTCTGATCACCTTGCTGATCATTGCCTATGCCGCAGCCGGTGTTGGTATGTGCAACTTCTTGTCGTGGAAGCCACTTGCGTGGATGGGTCAAGTCACCTACACGATCTACCTCGTTCATTGGCCAACATTCTTGGTGTGGGAGTCGTTGCGACTCGATCCAGATTTGCCACGTATTCGCGTTCCCGGAACTGATTGGGTGACGGTCGATCATTTTTGGATGTTTGTCGCCAAAGCCGCGAGCACCATGCTGATCGTCTGCTTGATCTACTACTTGCTTGAGAATCCTGTACGTCAACGGAAATTGTGGCAAGGCAAGAAGCTGTTTGTTTACCTGGCGGCGATGGCGATCGTCGGAACCGTGATCGCATTCGCCGGAAATGCGCATCGCAATAGTGCAAACGATGTCATGTCAACTCTCAGCGAAGACGCTTTGGAAATGCAGCAACAAGCTTTGGCCGCTTTGCCTGATCTTCCAGATGATGCTCCGACAGTTTCGGCGATTGACCCTGATTTACCAGCGCGCATCATGATGGTGGGCGACTCACAAAGTTGGGTGTTGGCGTCCGGTCTTGACAACTGGGAAGAATCAAACGGGGTCGTGGTTCAACCAAGTCCAGGAGTTGGCTGCGGAATTGGTGAAAACACACCGATCACATATCTCGGCATCGAGCAAGATTTTCGACCTGGTTGTACCGAATGGCGCGAAGCACTCGGCCCAATCGTGCAGAAGTTTCGCGCCAACTTAGTCATCATTGTTGGTGGAACGGCTGACCTTTCCGATCGAAAGATTCCAGGTGTTGAAGGCTGGTCTCATATTGGAGAGCCCGCGTATGACGCGTGGTTGCTGGAACAGTTCAAGAATTTCGTCGATGTGATGTCGTCGGGCGGCTCGCAAATTGTTTGGTTCTCCTCGCCAGATGTTGATCCGCCGTACATCGCCGGCGAAACAGGTGTCCCGCCATTTGATGAGGCCGATCAGGTCCGGTCGGCGCGATACAACGCACTCATCCGAGAATTTGCTGAATCTGATGAGCGAGTTGTCTTTGCAGATTTTGCTGCAGAAGTCAAAGCGCATCCTGGTGGCGAGTTCGAACCCAAGATGCGACCTGACGGGGCCCATATTGATTTGACATACGCACCCGAATTGGTGACGTGGATAGATCGAACGATTCGAGATGTTTATGTCGCGCCCTAACCAACTAGTGAAACTGTCGACTGTGAAGACTTTGTGGAGCCATGCTGGTCCACGAGCAGCGGTGGCATGGTTCGCTGTTTATGTTCTCGCGTGTTTGACAGGCCAGAGATTCAATACTGACTATCTCAATTACGGTTGGCAATTAATTCCGTGGGATGTTTTGTCGACCGATCCGTTACGAAGTGTTTTCTATTTGCATATTCAGCCGCCGTTATGGAACTTGTTTTTAGGAACCACGGCTTGGATGTCACCATTTTCTGATCGGGTGACTCTGCAAGTGTTGATGGCGCTCATTGGTTTTGCGGTCGCATGGCTCGCTGCTTTGTTGGGTCAGCGATTGGGTTTGTCGCGACGAGTTGCAGTGATCGTGGCATTGATTGCGACTTTGCATCCTGAAGTCTTGAAAGGTGCATTTGAACCCACGTACGAATTGGCGACTGCGGCCTTGCTGTTGGCTGTACTCATTGCTGTTTCCGATTTAACTCGAAAAGAAAATGTGCGTCGTTCGTTGGTGATTCTTGCCGGCGCGGTCACAGTTACAGCACTGACCCGCAGTTTGTATCACCCGGCGTGGGCGTTAGTGATCGTGATCTTTGGCTTGTGGTTGATGCGGCGTCGCATTAATTGGAAGTCTTCGGTGCTGGTGTTATCGATCCCCGTGATTTTCATGGGTAGTTGGATGGTCAAAAACGAAGTGATGTTTGGTCATACCACGATGTCGAGTTGGTTTGGTATGAACTTGCAGCGTGCCGTCATTCCGGTTCTCCCAAAAGACGATCTCGATGAAATGTACGCAAAGGGTCAGATCTCTGACATAGCAATGATTGGTCCGTTTGGTAAATACGAGTTGTACGAGAACGTTTTCGAAGATTGTGTCCCAACTCGCTCGCACCGCTCATTAGCAGAGCCGATGAGAACCACCGATCAATGGAGTCCAAACTTCAACTTCGAATGCTTCTTGCCGCTTTATGATCAAGCCGGAAAAGATGCGATTGCGGTCATCAAGGAACATCCTGAAGCGTGGCTTGAGGGCCGACTGTGGTCACTCAGAACGACGATCGCAGTTTCACCAATTCCATCGGAAAGTAAATCCGAAGTCATGACTGGCTTAGATCGAGTGTTTTCAATTGCTCGCCTCGATTTTGGTGGAGTGCTTTCGACAAAGGGTTGGGGCACACCGATTTACGGACAACTCGAAGCGCATGCCGATTTTGGGTTAATGCTGATCCCGATGTATCTCACCATTGGTTGGATCGGTCTGTGGCAGATCCTGCAACGATTGCGACGAAAGCAATTGAATGCGGCATCAACGATTTATGTGGTGGGCTCATTCACTGTTGCGTTCACGGTGATCGTTGGAGCAATTGCCGAACTTGGTGAACAATCTCGTTTTCGCACCATGATTGATCCGATTGTGACCGTGATGTTTTTGGCGCTGGTTATTCCTGTTGTGCAGCGTTGGTATCGGCGCTTTCGCACGCAGGCGGGTTAATCACACGCAGTGACGGTGGGGAAGTAAACAGTCGCTGCGTCGGTTGCCTCAATTGTTAACCGACCGGCCTCAACTTCTTGGGTGAGTAGTTCGTTGTTTGCACCCGAAAAAGTGAAATCGTTACTGAGCACTACAACGCCGTCGTGCTGAAGTAAGGCACATGGAAGTTCTGCATACAAAGTTGCAACATCTTGCGCCTGTCCAGTGAGAGCCTTAATGGGAAGTGGAGCGTACGCAGATGGCAAGCCCGTGTCCCAATGCACCCCGTCAGCATCGTTGGTGATGATGATCTTGGCGCCCGATTGAAGCGCAGCGATTGAATACGGCTTGAGTTCAGAGCTATCGCTAAAGCTTTCGGCAACATTCCAAGGTCGAACCGCGAGCAGCGCAAAGAGAACCAGACCAACCGACGCGCTTGAAATGGCCTGAATGAGACGCGTGCCTTGTTGCTTGATGACGATGTCATGCACCGACCATGCGATCGCCGCGAGAGTGAGGACTCCTGTGGGCAGCATCAAACGATTGTCGGCAATGACCAAAGCATCAAAGCCCATCATTCCCGCAACTAATCCGGCAGAAATGATGGCCGATGCTCCAAGTGCGATTTCGGCAGTTGCTGTGAACAAGTGTCGCCGACGGATGATCCCGATCAGCGCAACGATGACGACTGCGAGCCACACAAGCGCAACAATCCATGACCACCACGAGGGGCCTTCGTTGGTGAAGTATGTCCGACGTAGGTCGCCTTGTTTGGCATCGAACCATCCGCCGATTGAGCGAACAAAAACTTCGATATCAAGTCGTCCGAGTCCACGCCATCCAGCGTTATGTCCACCGCCGGCCGACGACGCCCACAAAATATTGACGGCAGCTGGCATCATCATTGCGATCGTCCATACCAATGATGAAAGTTTGCGTCCAGTCTTTTGGTAGCGCTCCCATCCAGCGAGAATTGCGAGAGGTGCTCCGATGAAGCGGAGTAGACCAGCAGCAATTGTTAAGAAGGCGACGGAGGTCCAACTTGCACCGTCACGAAATTTCGCCAGTGCAATGACTAACCAGAGCGTGACTGCGCAGAACAAGGGTTCAGACAAGGCGCCTTGAGTCGCGAGACGCATCGCTGGCGACATCACGATGAGTATTCCGGTGATACCAAGAATCAGGGGGAGGAGTTTCGAGCTTTTTGATTTGTGTGCACCGGCAATGAATGCGATCGCGATTGCCATGACGGCGATAATGCACAACAGTTCCATCGCATGACGTGTCCCGATCATGATTCCGAGAGTTCCGGCAACGAGGGGATAGCCAACAGGGAAGTCAACGAACGGCAATCGACCAGAACGATCCAGAAATTCGATCGCCGAGAAGTTAGAAAATGACGGCGCAAGATTGGTTGTGAACGGGTGCCCGTTGCTGGTGGCCTTGGTGCCGCTCCAATAGGTCACAGTGTCAAGGAGGTGCACAATTCCGTGGCGGAACTGGACAAGGCCGACGACCAAGGCGCCAATTGCCGTCAATACGTAGGACGCCGTGACCCAAGGATGGGTGACGGTGGGGCGACTAAACGAAAGTCGTTCTTTGAACCGAGCCACCTGATGAGTCTGTCAGGCTGCGACACCCGAACTGTTGACCTGTCAAGATGTACCTATGGCTGTTGAAGATCGCGTCTCAGTAACTATTAGCAACGGAATCGCCGATGTGCGAATGAACCGTCCCGACAAGCGCAATGCGTTGGACAATGAAATGTTCCTCGCCTTGGCTGCAGCTGGCGAGAAGCTCAAGACCGACAAGTCGGTGCGCGTCGTCGTGCTGTCGGGTGAGGGTTCGTCTTTTTGCGCTGGTCTCGACTTTGGCTCATTCCAGCAAATGGCCGGTGGAACTAAGGCAGAAAATGCTGGCGAAGGCAATCCGGGAACAATGGCTACTGGTCGCATCACGCATCTTGGTCAGCAGGTTGCCTGGGTCTGGCAAGAGATTCCGGTACCAGTGATTGCTGCCGTTCACGGACACGCGCTTGGTGGTGGCATCCAGATTTGCCTCGGCGCCGATATTCGAATTGTGCATCCCGATACGCAGATGTCGGTACGTGAAACTCACTGGGGTCTCGTGCCCGATATGAGTGGCACTCAAGTTCTGTCCAATTTGGTACGTCCCGATGTCGCCAAAGAACTCACGTTTACCGCTCGAGTTTTCAATGGCCGTGAAGCTTTCGAACTCGGACTCGCAACTCGTTTGTCAGAGACCCCTCGTGAAGACGCAATGGTGATGGCCGCCGAAATCGCTGGTCGCAGCCCAGATGCAATTCGCGGCTCTAAGGAACTGTTTAACCGAGTGTTCTCGGCTGGTGCTGCTGAGCAGTTCGCTGAAGAGCGCCGGGTCATTGGCTCTTTGATTGGTCGCCCGAATCAGGTTGAGGCAGTGATGTCGAATTTCGAAAAGCGCGACGCCAACTTCATTGACCCCGCCTGATTCACGATTGAACAAGCGGTTTTGCCAGATATGACACATCTGGCTTGGCCTTAATTGGTTGGCTCGAACCGCCTGAAGACCATAGAGTGCTATTTGCCGATCGGGCCAGCGTTGTCCCGGGAGCCACAACCCTATTAGTTCGTGGAACCAAGAGAGACAACGATGTACCCCCAGATCAATCCTTCTGGCCTGCCGACCGCGCATGGCTTATATGACCCCCGCTTTGAGCATGACGCTTGTGGCGTTTCGTTTGTCGCCGACATTAAGGGTCGCGCCTCGCACGACATCGTCATGCGCGGACTCGGTGCACTGTGCAACATGGAACATCGTGGTGCCACTGGTGCCGAGGCCGACACTGGTGACGGTGCTGGTGTGTTGTTGCAGATTCCCGATCGCTTCTTGCGCGGTGTTGTCAACTTTGAATTGCCAGTCGTCGGTTCGTATGTCGTTGGTATGGCTTTCTTGCCGTCGGATATTTCGGTTGCCGCCAAAGCTCAGAATGCAATTGAAGCCATCGCTCGCGAAGAAGGTCTCACAGTTTTGGGTTGGCGTGATGTTCCGACCGATCCCACAACACTCGGTGCTGGTGCACGAGCAGTTATGCCGACATTTCGCCAGTTGTTCTTGAGCGATCCGCAAGGTGCTTCAGGTATCGATCTTGACCGCAAAGTTTTCGTGACACGTAAGCGCGTTGAGCATGATCTTCCGGCCGAACAAAAAACATATTTCCCTTCGTTGAGTTGCCGCACGATTATTTACAAGGGCATGTTCACGACTCCACAACTAGGAGCGTTCTATCCCGATCTTGCCGACGAACGAGTTGAGAGTGCTTTGGCTTTGGTACACAGCCGCTTTTCAACCAACACCTTCCCGTCGTGGCCGTTGGCTCACCCATATCGATTCATCGCCCATAACGGCGAAATCAACACGGTGCAAGGCAACCGCAACTGGATGCGCACACGCGAAGCTCTTTTGCAGTCCGATCTCATTCCGGGTCTTGAACGAGCATTCCCGATTTGCACCGTTGGTGGAAGTGACTCGGCAAGTTTTGACGAGGTGCTCGAGCTCTTGCACTTTGGTGGACGTTCATTGCCGCATGCAGTTCTCATGATGATTCCTGAAGCTTGGGAGAATCACGAAACGATGGATGCCAAGAAGCGGGCTTTCTATCGTTTCCACTCATCATTGATGGAGCCGTGGGATGGACCAGCATGTGTGGCCTTCACCGACGGAACTGTTATTGGTGCAGTGCTCGACCGTAATGGACTACGACCGAGTCGTTATTGGGTAACCGACGACGACATGGTCGTGCTGGCCTCAGAAGTCGGTGTTCTCGATATTGATCAAAGCAAGATCGTGCGTAAGGGACGTTTGCAGCCGGGTCGTATGTTCTTGATTGATACTGCGCAGGGTCGCATTGTTGATGACGAAGAGATCAAGCAGTCCTTGGCTGCTGCTGAACCGTATGAAGAATGGTTGTCGGACGGATTGATTGAACTCACCGACCTTCCCGAGCGCGAGCACATGGTGTACAGCCATGACAGCGTGATTCGTCGTCAACAAATGTTTGGCTACACGCACGAAGAACTCAAGGTCATCCTCGCGCCAACGTCAAAGACCGGAACTGAACCGATTGGTTCGATGGGAACGGACACGCCAATTGCTGTGTTGTCAGATCGTCCGCGTCTTTTGTTCGATTACTTCCAACAGTTGTTCGCTCAAGTGACCAACCCGCCCCTTGACGCGATCCGTGAAGAGGTCGTCACGAGCGTTGGCTCAACAGTCGGCCCCGAAAGCAACTTGTTGAACCCAGGTCCGCAGAGTTGTCGTCAATTGGTGTTGCCTTTCCCGATCATTGACAACGATGAACTAGCCAAGATCGTTCACGCTGATGACGACGGTTCATTCCCTGAACTTCATGCACACGTTGTCTCGGGCTTGTACCGCGTCGATGGTGGGGGAGCCGCCCTGAAGGGCGCACTCGATGACATCAGGGCAGGAGTTTCTGCGGCAATCGAATCTGGTGCTCGCGTCATCGTTTTGTCTGATCGCAATAGCGACGAAGTACTGGCTCCGATTCCGTCGTTGTTATTAACCGCGGCAGTTCATCACCACCTCATTCGTGAAAAGACTCGTACACAAGTTGGTCTAATTGTTGAGTCGGGCGATGCTCGCGAAGTTCACCACATGGCTCTCTTGGTTGGGTTTGGTGCTGGTGCAATCAACCCGTACCTCGCCTTTGAATCAATCGAAGACATGATTCGGGAAGATGTTCATGGTCTCGGTGGCGTTGATGCCGAATATGCACTGAAGAAGTACATCAAGGCTTCTGGCAAGGGCATCTTGAAGGTCATGTCGAAGATGGGTGTGAGTACTGTCGCTTCGTATACCGGAGCGCAGATTTTTGAAGCCATTGGTCTCGGTACCGAACTGATCGATGAGTACTTCACCGGAACCGTGAGCCGTCTCGGCGGCATCGGACTTGATGAAGTCGCATCAGAAGTTGCATCGCGTCATGCCGTTGCCTACCCGAAGAACCCTGAGCGTCGTGCTCACCGCAAACTTGAACTCGGCGGTGAATACCAGTGGCGTCGTGAAGGCGAGTATCACTTGTTTAACCCCGAAACTGTCTTTAAGTTGCAGCACGCAACTCGAGCGAAGCGCTATGACATTTTCAAGCAGTACACCCAGTTGGTTAATGATCAGTCAAAGCATCTTGCAACTTTGCGTGGTCTCTTTGAATTCAACGGAGAAGGTCGCACAGCTATTTCGATTGACGAAGTTGAATCGGTCTCTGACATCGTGAAGCGTTTCTCGACCGGTGCCATGAGTTACGGATCAATTTCCGCCGAGGCTCATGAAACTCTTGCAGTCGCAATGAACTCAATTGGCGGCAAGAGCAACACTGGTGAAGGTGGCGAAGACCCCGAGCGTTTGTACGACCCGTCGCGTCGTTCGTCAATCAAGCAGGTCGCGTCTGGTCGATTTGGCGTGACGAGTGAGTACCTCGTCAATGCTGATGACTTGCAGATCAAGATGGCTCAAGGTGCCAAGCCCGGTGAAGGTGGACAGTTGCCTGGCCACAAGGTGTATCCATGGGTAGCCAAGACTCGTCACTCAACTCCAGGTGTCGGTCTCATTAGCCCACCGCCTCACCACGACATCTATTCAATTGAAGACCTCAAGCAACTCATTCACGACCTCAAGAACTCAAACCCCTCGGCGCGAGTGCACGTCAAGCTTGTGGCTGAAGTCGGTGTCGGAACAGTCGCTGCCGGTGTCAGCAAGGCCAAAGCCGATGTTGTTCTTATCTCTGGCCACGACGGCGGAACTGGTGCATCACCATTGACATCGCTCAAGCATGCTGGTGGTCCATGGGAACTTGGCCTAGCCGAAGCTCAGCAGACGTTGATGTTGAACGGTTTGCGCAACCGAATTGTGGTGCAAGCAGATGGTCAGATGAAGACCGGACGTGATGTGGTTGTTGCAGCCCTTCTCGGTGCAGAAGAATTTGGTTTTGCGACGGCTCCACTAGTTGTCAGTGGTTGCGTGATGATGCGCGTGTGTCACCTTGACACTTGTCCGGTTGGTGTTGCCACGCAAAACCCTGTTTTGCGTGAACGATTCAGTGGCAAACCCGAGTTCGTTGTCAACTTCTTTGAGTTCATCGCTGAAGAAGTTCGCGAAATCATGGCTGAACTTGGATTCCGCACTGTTGAAGAGATGGTTGGGCATAGCGAAATGCTCAATACCAAATCAGCGATTGAACATTGGAAGGCCAAGGGTCTTGACATCTCGCCGATTCTTGCAGTGGCTCAAAATCCATATGAGCAGTCGATGTACAACACAGTCGCCCAAGATCATGGCTTGAGTGGAGCGCTTGACAATGAACTCATGGCACGTGCTGCCAAGAGCATCGAAACAGGGGAGAAGATTCGTTTTTCGTCGCCCATCATGAACGTCAACCGTACGGTCGGAACAATGCTCGGTAACGCAGTGACGCGTCGCTGGGCGGGCGCTGGTCTGCCCGATGACACGATCAGCATCGACTTCAACGGATCAGCTGGCCAGAGTTTCGGTGCATTCGTTCCTAAGGGAATTACCTTGCGCCTGACCGGAGATGCCAACGACTATGTCGGTAAAGGTTTGTCGGGCGGTCGCATTGTGGTGCGGCCTGACAGCGCAACGTCGTTTGTTGCCGAAGACAATGTCATTGCTGGCAACGTGATTGGTTACGGCGCAACCAGCGGCGAAATTTACTTACGCGGCATGGTCGGCGAACGTTTCTGTGTGCGTAACTCCGGAGCAACTGCTGTTGTCGAAGGTGTTGGCGACCATGGTTGCGAATACATGACTGGTGGTCGAGTCGTTGTGCTTGGTCCGACCGGTCGCAACTTTGCTGCTGGAATGTCGGGCGGCGTTGCTTATGTTTATGACCCGCAATCGGTCTTTGGGGCCAAGGTCAACTACGAGATGGTCGAACTTGAATCACTGTCAAGTACTGATCTTGACGAGTTGAAGGCAATCCTGACAATGCATGTCAGCGAAACCGAAAGTGCTGTTGCAGCGAAGGTTTTGGGTAGTTGGGCAACTGAGTCTGCCAACTTCCGCAAAGTCATGCCCCGTGATTACAAGCGGGTTCTTGAAGTGATGGCAGATGCCAAATCATCGGGACTGAGTGAAGAAGAAACATTGAATCGCGTGATGGAGGTGGCTCGTGGGTGAGACAACTGGATTCTTGAAATGGGAACGCCAAA
>ENA-OUVC01000357-OUVC01000357.1-marine-metagenome-genome-assembly--contig:-NODE-357-length-31363-cov-5.145337_pt1 | contig 31363 bp, 27 predicted proteins | sample MGYA00248622_ERZ508571 | MGnify/ENA primary metagenome ERZ508571 (study PRJEB26236, sample SAMN06267175) | marine metagenome | isolation source: Columbia River Estuary | place: USA:Columbia River Estuary... | reverse complement strand
AATCCCATTAGCTGGACCACCGATAATAAATTTGTAGGACGAACCAATAACAAGGGGGCTGTTCTTACTAAATTCAACAAGATATTTCCAACACCCGCTGATGCACAAATCAGTAGTGGAGTTTTATATACAAAAAAACCAACCTTCCCTTGGAGCTTTTTATATAAAACCAGTAATTACCATATTGGAGATATTAATCTCTATTATATCAACGTACGGGACAACGTAGCTACCCGCGTTCGTGCATTTCAACAGAATAAATAACACTCAACGTCAATTGGAGCGCTGACCAACATCAGCAGTGTGGGGTGGCTTGAAGATTATCTTTAAGCCGAAACAAATTCCCCCATGAAAACAATTATTGTTCCCACCGATTTTTCGCCCACGGCCACCAATGCCATGCATTACGCTATTCACATGGCCGCACAGGTAAAAGCCAATGTAGTGCTTGCGCATATGTATCAGGTTCCTGTGAGTTATACTGATGCACCAATTGTGTTGGTTTCCGTTGAGGAGTTAAGAAAAGCGGCTACCGCAAGAATGCAACAACTGAAAGAGGAAGTACAACATCTGGTTGGTCCGGAAACTAAAATTTACATTGAAGTTATACTGGGAAGTGTGGTGGACGAACTGGAAAATCTTTGCGATAAAATAAAACCTTTTGCAGTGGTAATGGGAACAAAGGGAGCCAGTGGATTAGAGCGTGTTTTATTTGGGAGCAATGCCTTAATGGCAATTCGCAGATTAACCTGGCCAGTTATTTGTGTTCCGCCTGGAAAAACTTACGGCAAGGGAATTAAAAAAATTGGGTTCGCCTGTGATTTCGAAAAAGTGGTAGACAGTACGCCCGCTCCCGCCATCAAATCTTTTGTAAAATCGTTTGGTGCACATCTGGATGTACTGAATATTAATCCCGATGGAAAAACTCGAGAAGATGAAATGCCCGAACAATCTTTGCTATTGCAAACGATGTTAAGCGATTTAAAGCCCGCTTTTCATTTTATACAACACCGCGATATTGAAGATGGAATTAATGAGTTTGCGATTAATAATGAACTAGACCTGGTAATCACCATTCCTAAAAAACACAACCTGATCGAAAAAATATTCAAGGAAACTTCTTCCAAACAATTAATCTACCATGGAAACGTGCCCATACTTTGTATGCACGAGTAATTAGAATTCTGCGCTTCCGGGTGTACGGGGAAATGCAATAACATCACGGATATTATTCATCCCGGTAACAAATTGTACCATTCTTTCAAAACCTAATCCAAATCCCGCGTGCGGCACCGTTCCAAAACGGCGTGTATCCAGATACCACCACAACTCTTCTTCCGGAATATGCATCTCTTTCATTCGCGTGGTTAACCGATCCATTCTCTCCTCGCGTTGTGAGCCTCCCACAATTTCTCCAATACCAGGGGCCAGGATATCCATCGCGGCAACCGTTTTACCATCTTCGTTCTGACGCATGTAAAACGCTTTGATTGCAGCAGGATAATTAGAAAGAATAACAGGTTTCTTAAAATGCTTTTCTACCAGATAACGTTCGTGTTCACTTTGTAAATCCATCCCCCAACCGGTTATTGGATACTGAAACTTCTTTTTCTTATTGTGATTACTCTCGCGTAAAATATCAATCGCTTCTGTATAGGTGATCCGCTCAAATTGATTGTCAGCCACAAACCTGAGTTTATCCAACAAGCTCATTTCACTACGCTTATCTTGGGGCAGTTGTTTTTCTTCCTCGGCTAAACGCTGATCCAAAAATTGTAGATCCTCCGCGTTATTTTCCATGGCATAACGAATGATATACTTGATAAACTCCTCTGCTAAATTCATGTTGTCCTCCAGATCATAGAACGCCATTTCGGGTTCTATCATCCAGAACTCAGCCAGGTGTCTGGCTGTATTGCTATTCTCAGCACGAAATGTAGGACCAAACGTATAGATCTCTCCAAAAGCAGTAGCACCGAGTTCGCCCTCTAATTGACCACTCACCGTTAGATTAGTGGCGCGACCAAAGAAATCTTCTTTGTAATTGATAGAGCCGTCTTCATTTTTAGGCGCAGTTCCATCCATAGGTAAGGTGGTAACGCGGAACATTTCACCTGCACCCTCTGCATCGCTGGCTGTAATAATGGGTGTGTGTAAATAGATGAAACCTTTTTCATTAAAGAACTGATGTACTGCAAAAGCCAATGCATGACGAACACGAAATACCGCACCAAACGTATTAGTACGAAAACGGAGATGCGCTTTTTCTCTTAAAAATTCCAGAGAATGTTTTTTAGGTTGAAGCGGATATTTTTCTGCATCCGAATCACCGAGCACATCAATCGATGTGGCCTTGAGATCCATCTTTTGTCCTTTGCCGAGTGAGGGTTCAATAACACCCTGTACCCGAAGGGATGCGGAGGTGGTGATGCGCTTCAGTATGTTGTCGGGAAATTTCCCTAACTCTAGTACTACCTGTAAATTATTATTAGTGCTTCCGTCATTCAAGGCAATAAACTGGTTGTTGCGAAACGTACGCACCCACCCCATTACAGTTACCTGCTGACCAGCCGGCTCCTGCAATAGCAACTCCTTAATCTTGATCCTTTTATTGAACATGCACCCAAGCTTTGAGGCACAAAGGTAAGTCCTGAACACAGAGTGGCTAGCAAACAAGGAATGAAAAAATTTTTAGGATTCTCGAATTTGCTGTAGTATTGCACTAGCAAACGGCCGTTGCGGCCATCTTTTTCAAGCCCTATCAGAATACCTAACTTATTATTCCACTGAACGAATTACTCGTTCTGCTTTCCCAGACAAATTTCAATCACTAAAAAAACAAGAATGCCAGTTTCTAACGACGAAAACAAACCGAAGAGAAGAGGAAGACCCCGTAAAGAAGACAAACCCGAAGAAACAACTCCCGAGAATAGCGCCTCCACTGCACCTGCTGTGGAAACTCCGGCTACTCCCACCAAAACAGATTTACTTGCAAAGAGCATATTAGAAAACACCCCCGAACCTGGAGCCCAGGCCGAACATGCACCTCAGCGTTTCCAACCAGCACCCCGGAAAGAACCTGTTTTTACCGTTGAATTTGATGGTATGATCATGGGTGAGGGTGTACTGGAAATGATGCCTGATGGATATGGATTTCTCCGTTCGTCCGATTATAATTATCTATCCTCTCCCGATGACGTTTACGTTTCCCCCTCGCAGATAAAAATCTTTGGCTTAAAAAGCGGCGATACTATATATGGACCCGTTCGTCCTCCCAAAGAAGGAGAAAAATATTTTGCCCTTTTAAAGGTTGACCTCTTAAATGGAAAAAGCCCGGATGAAGTAAGAGACCGTGTTCCTTTTGATTACTTAACGCCACTTTTCCCATTTGAAAAACTGAACCTCTTCACCACGCCTTCTGATTATTCCACACGAATCATGGATTTATTTACCCCCATTGGAAAGGGTCAGCGTGGATTGATTGTAGCGCAACCGAAAACAGGTAAAACCATGTTGTTGAAAGCGGTGGCTAATGCCATTGCAGCCAACCATCCTGAATGTTACTTAATGGTAGTGCTAGTTGATGAGAGACCTGAGGAGGTAACCGATATGGAAAGAAGTGTAAGAGCGGAGGTTATTGCTTCAACTTTTGATGAGCCTGCAGAAAAACACGTGAAGGTATCCACCATGGCATTGAATAAAGCAAAGCGCCTGGTAGAATGCGGACATGACGTAGTGATTCTATTAGATTCAATAACACGTTTAGCACGTGCACACAACACCGTGGCTCCCGCTTCGGGAAAAGTATTATCAGGTGGTGTGGAGGCGAATGCCATGCAAAAACCAAAACAGTTTTTTGGTGCTGCACGTAAAATTGAAAATGGTGGTTCACTTACCATCATCGCAACTGCTCTAGTAGATACTGGAAGTAAAATGGATGAGGTGATCTTTGAGGAATTCAAAGGAACCGGTAATATGGAATTACAGCTGGATCGTAAACTATCCAACAAGCGTATTTATCCTGCTATCGATCTTACATCATCCTCCACTCGTCGTGACGATCTGTTATTGGAGCCTGCGGTATTACAACGAATGAACCTGCTTCGTGTATTCCTCACGGATATGAATACAGAAGAAGCGATGCGTGAATTACAAAACCGAATGAAAGGAACCAAGAACAACGAGGAATTCCTAGCTTCGATGAATAGATAAACGAACAGGGGGGACTGCGGTCCCCCTTTTTTATATGTCAGCCCAGCGGATTGATATAGAACAATTTCTTTCTTTAGCCCAGTTACATCCTGTGTTGGATGTGAGAAGTCCTGGCGAATACAAACATGCACATATACCGGGCGCACATTCCTTTCCGCTTTTCACCGATGAAGAGAGAAAAATTGTGGGCACTACTTATAAACAAAATAGCAGAGAGGAGGCCATCAAAATTGGACTTGATTTTTTTGGTCCCACACTCAAACAACGTGTGATAGAGGCAGAACGTATTGCGAAAGGAAATAAAATTTTGTTAGTGCATTGTTGGAGAGGGGGAATGCGAAGTGCGGCTATAAGTTGGTTGTTAGATCTCTACGGATTTAAGATTTATACACTAATAGGAGGATATAAAGCTTATCGCAATTGGGTACTGGAACAGTTTAAAAAAAATTACCCCTTTCAATTAATAGGTGGCTACACGGGATCGGGGAAAACAGAATTATTGGTTGCGCTAAAAAAAGAAAAACAGCTAATCGTTGATCTGGAAGAAATAGCGGGTCACAAAGGATCGGCGTTTGGCAATATTGGACTTCCTCCACAACCTGGGCAAGAACAATTTGAAAACTGCTTGTCAATGGCCTTGCATGGTTGCGTACAAGCAAACGCATCCACTCCAATTTGGCTGGAAGATGAATCGCAGCGTATTGGCACTGTCAATATTCCCAATGAGCTGTGGAACACCATGAGAAAATCTTCTGTCTATTTTTTAGACATCCCCTTTGAAAAAAGATTGGAACATATTGTAGAGGAATACGGACAACTTAATCGAGAAGCCATTATCGCCGCCATAGGCCGAATCACAAAAAAATTGGGACACCTGCAAGCCCAACAAGCCGTTGACTATTTACAAGAGAATAATACCGTAGCGAGCTTCACAATTTTGTTACGATACTATGATAAACTTTATGAAAAGTCTTTACAGAATCGGGAAGGGCTTGAAAAATTGTTGACCGCTATTCCCGCTGATCAAACGGGTGCAGCCAATGTAGCAGCGCTGCTAAGTATAAAACAAGTATAAGATGAACACGGAAACTATTAAGCTCACCTCTTTTTCACATGGCGCCGGTTGCGGTTGCAAAATTGCACCCAAGGTGTTAGAAGAAATTTTACATAGTAATCTTGCGTTGCCTGATAATAAAAGTTTATTGGTAGGCAATCATAGTAATGATGATGCAGCTGTATATGATTTGGGAAACGGTACAGCATTGATTTCGACCACCGATTTTTTTACACCCATTGTAGATGATCCTTTTTTGTTTGGTAAAGTAGCCGCAGCCAATGCTATCAGCGATGTATATGCAATGGGCGGAAAACCCCTGTTAGCCATTGCTATTTTAGGATGGCCTGTTGAAAAAATTGCAGCGGCGCATGCGCAACGAGTAGTTGAAGGAGGCCGAACCAGTTGTGCAGCAGCTGGAATTCCATTGGCAGGCGGACACAGTATTGATTCACCAGAACCCATTTTTGGTTTAGCGGTAACCGGAATCGTGCCGCTAGAAAATCTAAAAAAGAATAATACTGCGCAAATAGACGACGTGTTGTTGCTCACTAAACCTTTAGGAGTAGGCATTCTTGCCACTGCAGAAAAAAGAGGAGTGCTGCAAGAAGCTGATCGTATCACCCTGCATCAACAATTAACGCAACTAAATTCCATTGGTGAAAAACTCGGTAAAATAAAAGGGGTAAACGCCATGACCGATGTAACCGGATTTGGTTTGATGGGACACTTACTCGAAATGGCAAGCGGAAGTGGTTGCAGCGCAAGTATCGACTATGCCAATGTGCCTTTAATTGAGGGTCTGCAATCTTATATCAGTCAACGCATCAGTCCCGATGCTACGCCTCGCAATTGGAACGCATATAGCAGCAAAATAAAATTTGAAAAGGGAGTAAACGTGATGGAGGCCTTTACTGTTCTTCCCGATCCACAAACCAATGGAGGATTATTAATTAGTTGTGCCCCCAGCGCACTCAAGGATGTACAGCAATTGCTAAACGAAAATGGACTTGCACCATTTTCCTCTCCAATTGGAAAGATGATTACGAAATCAGAATTTGGGGTTTATATTAATTAAACCCGTACAATCAATATCTAGATCTTATTGGCTTTATAAATTTTAATAACGCCATCGTTTTCGCTAGATACAACAATTAAACTCTGTTGAATTGGGCTTTTGGATGCAGGAATAAATAAAACACCCTCTGGAGCATCCCCTGTTTTAAACATTTTAATAAACTGAGGATTAGCTGGGTTTGTAATATCATAAATAGCAAAAGCATCCGCACGCTCCAAACCAACTATTGCTATTTGCTTGCTTCCAACACGTCCTATAGTTATTGCTTCCGGCTCTACAGCTTTGTCATCACTACGACCATCATCATAGACTTGTAGCTCCAACGCCTTACGATCTAATTCGTTTTTACTATCATAAACCTGTTCACCTGTTACTGCATTCCAAACACTAAAAGATCTACTTCCCAAAGAATAGATTGCATCAAAATCACCATCACCATCCGTATCACCCAGTGTGGTAGTAGCGTTTAAACGACCTAATTGGGCATCCGTTTTTAAAATAGCAGCATTCGGGAAAGCTGTTGGATCAAGTACGTGTGAGGACGAACCTACTCTACGCATCTCACTAAAACCTGCATACTCGCGTGCATCCCCTTCATTGGCGGTAAATAAGTATGGAACCCCGTTATACGTATACTGCGAAATTGCATCCGGTAAATACATTCCAAAAACCTTATTGTAAAGAGCACTAAATTCTATTTTACTATCTCGATCACTTGGATCAATTTCATTACCCGCCGTGCCATAATTTTTGAATCCCAACGGCATGATTTTTTTTATTGTTCCAGCAACAATATCCAATTCTGCAATTGCATTATTCTCTTGCAGAGTTACCCAAGCAGTTTTAGAATCGTCTGATATGGTAATATATTCGGGCTCTATGTCTTTTGTAAAGTTTTTGCCGATTCCATAAATTCTAAAACCTTTAGTAGCTAGTGTGCTCAGTTGGGCTTCAAAAGCACTAAAGTTGATTGTGCGCACTGAGTAATCTGAAACTTTAATAATGGAAACGGATCCATCGGGATCCACCGTGTAAGCATCGTTCGGCTCACCCTCGTTTGCGGTTAAAATGTATTGCCCATCCTTAGTATAGGTAACCATGTCTGGAAGAGCTCCAACCTGAATTACTTTTACTTCAGTAAGCGTAGACGTATTAAAAATTACCACCTTACCATTTCCTTGCTTATCAATTGACTCAATTGCTGCAGCTAATCTTCCATTATAAATATCAACGCTGTTCACATAGCCACCATATGCTGAAAGGGAAATAGAATTTACCCGAGCTGCTGTTGCTGGATTCGAAACATCAATAATATCAATTTTATTTACCGACCCATTGTTTACAGCAAAAAGCTGTCTAGTAATTGCGTCATATGCGGTTATTTCTGCAGCGCCAGCTCCTCCCAATGAAATGGAACTTACCTCTTGATACGAAGTAAGATCCTCGTTCACTTTATACTCTAATGGCTCTTGGACTGTTTCCTGCTTTTTACAAGCTACTAAAACCAGACAGCTTACTATTACCAGTACTATACGCATTTCCTTAAATTTCTACAAAGGAAATGCGACAAGGTTAACGAAATGTTACGCGAAGGTTACCCCAATATTAAAAAACCAGATTCTCTTTGTTCTTCACTTGTTCAACCGGGAGCTCTGCAACTAGTTGCACAGGAGGAATGCTTCGAATGATTTGAATCGTTTGTTGAATAGAGGCATCACTCACTTCATCCTCACGCATCAACCACAAAAAATCAAGATGCTTGAATTCAGGTAACAAGAATTCGCCATCAAATTTATTATTGTAAATATAGTGTTCAAGGGAACCCGTAGGTTCTTTGTATTCATATACTGCAAATGAATACTGGCGTTTTTTGTAAATCCTTTTGATCTCTAATTCATTGATTCGAAAATCAAGACCGATTGAATTGTTGAGATGCCAACAAAATTGATATCCGCGAATGGGGGCTACAATTCCCAATAAGCGCGTGCCTTCAAAGAAAGCCTCGGTAATAAGAGAATTGTCTAGGACCAATTTTGTGGTGCGTTCTGCCATAACGAGTATATTCTAAGTTACAACGAACTTTTGCTAAACAGCGGCCTCTCCTTAAAACTGAATCCCTACAGTGAACTGCTCAGTTCCTCGCTGATAGAGAACGGTTGTCTTGTCGCCCTTTTTAAATCGTCCAAGGGTTTGCATATACGATTCCATTGAGCTGATGCGATAGTCGCCAATTTGAAGCACAATATCGCCCGCCTTCAATCCCGCTTTTTGTGCTGCTCTTCCCTCGGAAACACCATCAGCACGAACTCCATTTCCGCTGTAGGTGTAATCAGGCATGATCCCCATTGAAACACTAAATCGAGCGGTAGTGGTGGTTTGTGCTTCACGGGTTTTCAAGAATGCCAACTTTCCTTTTTCATTAGCACCCTCTACCACCGTATAAACATGTTTTAAAATCTGGACCATCCCCTTGTAATTAATTTTGTCCGCATCATCAGAAGGTTTGTGGTAGTCTGTGTGCAAACCCGTAAAATAAAAAAGAACTGGAATGTCTTTTCTATAAAAAGAAGTGTGATCACTTGGCCCAGATCCGCTGGAGTCAATTTTTATTGAAAGGCTTTTTTCATTTCTGGAAAGCGGCTGATTGTTCACCAAGGATGACCAAGTTGGAGAAGTGCCATATCCTCCAATGGTTATAGCGCGAGTGCTGTCATTTAACCGACCCACCATATCCATATTGATCATATAATTAACCGAGCCAAGCTCAAGTGTTGGATGATCGGTAAAATATTTTGAACCATACAAACCCAATTCCTCACCGGAGAAAGCAATAAATAAATAATTGTTTGTTTTTGCAGCAGATTGTTTCAAGACGCGAGCCAATTCAATTAACGCTGCCGTTCCGCTGGCGTTATCATCAGCACCATTGTGTATCGCAGCCTCTTTTTTCTCGTAGCGCGAGTTTCCATCTTCTCCATAACCAAGATGATCAAAATGCGCACCAATGATTACTGTGGTAGCTGCTTTATTATCTACCCAACCAATTACGTTCGACCCTGAACGCATTTTTTCACCAAGTTGAACGGTTCCATTAAAATTGAAAACCCCTTCCTCGTCCTCTTTTGTAATTCCATTGATAATTACGCTGCTCACATAAAGAACAGGAATATCCAGCACGGGTGATTTGTCTTTTCCATTAAAGGAAAGCTTGTCCTCTTTTTTACCAGCGTTATACCAAAGTAAAGCAGTAGCACCCTTAGTTTTTGCGGTTTTGCTATACTCATAAATATATCCTGCTAAATCAAAATGCGGATTATTGGCATTATCCTCCAACACCACATCAATGTCCATCAACCAGGGTGACCCTATTTCACGCAATCCTGTTGTAGCAGTTCCCGTAACCGAACCATTAGCACTGTAGGGAAAGGCAAAAAACTCTTTGTTGATGATTAATGTTTTTGTAGCGGCTGCACCTTCTGAAAAAGACTTGGTGATGGTAAGCGTTGTAGCCTCTTTCATTTCTTTTCCTTCATTAACCGAAAAGGGTTGGTAATACTGTTCAGTTCCTTTGGGCGCAAGTCCTATTTTTTGAAACTGTTGAGCTATATACCCCATAGCTAATTTTTCGCCTGCAGTTCCTGTTCGGCGACCCTCCAGCTTGTCGTCTGCTAAATAAGCAACGTGTGCGCGGAGTCCGGGCTCTAGTTTGCTTAAACTGGTAGACTTTTTAGAAATCGAGCAGGCGCTGACCGAAAGGAGTAGAAGAGGAAGGTAAAATTTCATTTTCATCGGAAATGGTTAATTACGGGAATGCAAAGTTATCCGGTATTCCATGGAATTCAAGAGGTACTTCCTAATTCGTAAATCAATTTGAAGGGGTCTGTCTACTTTTGCTTCCTTACAATTCCACGGTGGGAGCTTCGGTTAGTCATATCGCCCTTGTTGGCAATCCAAACAGCGGAAAAAGTTCACTTTTTAACCGCCTGACAGGGTTGCGTCAACAAGTAGGAAACTTTCCCGGGGTAACCGTTGATAAAAAAACGGGTACCGCCCAGGTGGGTAAACAAGAGGTAAACTTTATCGATTTACCCGGAACCTACAGTTTGTACCCCAAAAGGATGGACGAGTGGGTAACCTATCGGGTGGTTATGGGGGAAGATGCTGAGATAAAGCCAGATTTAATTGTAGTAGTAGCAGATGCTAGTAACCTAAAACGTAATCTCCTTTTTTGCACTCAGCTAATTGACCTAAAACAGCCAGTAGTAGTGGCTCTTACAATGATGGACCTGGCCCGCCAAAAAGGAATTCGAATCAACTTAACTGAGCTTGAAAGAGAATTGGGGGTTCCTGTGGTAGCAGTAGATGCAAGAAAAGGAAAGGGAATCAACAATCTTCAAAAAGCCATTGAGCTAACCATTGAGGGTGCATATAAAATACCCGTGCGCGATTTTATCGATAATCGTTCGCTGGCGGCTATCCCCATAGAAAAAATTAAGGAAGAAATTGCGGGCGTAGGAGATTATAAAGCCATTCACCTGCTCACCAATCACGAATCCTTTGGATTTTCGGTCGATATACAGCAGAGAATTGATGAGATTGAAAAAAAATATCTGTTCAACCCTACCAAAACACAGGCCGAAGAAATTTTGCAGCGTTATGCAAAAATTAAACAGGTGATGCAATTAGCAGTTACCGAACCTGATCCATTGCAAAAGTCCTTGTTCACCGAAAAACTGGATGCGGTTTTGCTTCATCGTCGTTGGGGCTATCTTATTTTATTAACGGTGTTGTTCTTGCTGTTTCAAAGCGTTTTCCTGTTGGCGCAATACCCTATGGATTGGGTGGAATTGGGTTTTGGTGCGCTAAGCGGTTGGCTTTCTTCTGTTCTTCCTTACTCCTTATTTTCTGATTTATTAATTAACGGCGTAATAGCCGGTTTGGGTGGTATTTTGGTTTTTGTACCCCAGATCATGGTCTTGTTTGGAATCATCACCTTGTTGGAGGACTCCGGTTATATGGCGCGGATCAGTTTTTTGTCCGACAAACTGATGAGAAGTGTGGGACTAAATGGAAAAAGTGTAATGCCCATGATCAGTGGGTTTGCCTGCGCAGTACCCGCCATCATGAGTGCGCGTAATATTGAAAACAGAAAAGAACGATTGCTGACAATTTTGATTACACCATTGATGAGCTGTTCGGCTCGTCTGCCGGTTTATACAACCATAACAGCGCTGGTGATTCCCAATGAATATCTGTTTGGTATTTTAAGTATTCAAGGCTTGGTTTTGCTCGCCATGTATGTAGCGGGCGTGATTCTTGCATTAGCGGTTTCCTATGTAGCTAACCTGTTTATAAAAATCAAAGAGAAAAGCTTTTTTATTTTGGAGCTACCTACGTATCGCTCACCTCGGTGGGGAAATCTGCTACCCACGATGTTGGGAAAGGCTAAAATATTTGTACTCGATGCTGGTAAGGTAATTATGATTATTTCACTGGTGCTTTGGGGATTAAGTTCCTATGGACCCGGCGCTCGGATGCAGGCGATTGAAAAAAATTATCAATCTGCATTGGTAATCCCTGGTGCTGATACTGCACGAATAGAAAAAGAATTTCATGCGGCCAAACTTGAAAATTCTTATGCGGGATTAATTGGCAAACAATTGGAACCCGCCATTGCTCCTCTTGGTTTTGATTGGCGAATAGGAATTGCGTTGGTCACTTCGTTTGCAGCAAGAGAAGTGTTTGTGGGGACCATGGCAACGCTTTTCAGTGTGGGAGATGATACGGACGATTCTTTGCTAAACGAAAAACTGAAAGCTGCGGTTCGTCCCAATGGAACGCCTTTGTTCACACTGGCTACCGGTCTTTCACTAATGATTTTTTATGTGTTTGCCATGCAATGCATGAGCACACTGGCGGTAGTAAAACGTGAAACCAAATCTTGGAAATGGCCCACGATCCAACTGGTCTATATGACCGGACTCGCCTGGCTTCTTTCTTGGATTGTTTATTTGATTTTTAGCTAGTGGTCCTACCGCTATTATTTTGATGCGGTCGACAAATAATCAACAACCAAATTACAGAGTGATTTAACCCCAGCGGGCATACCACTGTTGTCTACATAAAAATCTGCCGTGTGGTGCGGGGGGGCTTGTGAAGAATTTTGTCCCTTGGGCATTCCACCTAAAAAGAAAAAGAATGCGGGAGCTTTTGTGCCGTAGTAAGAAAAATCTTCAGCCCCGGTTACCCACTCCGCATCAATTACGTTGGTTGCGCCTAATGTTTTTTCAAGGGTAGGAATCATTTTTTTTACCAGCTCTGGAGTATTATAGGTCACCAATGTTTTTGTTTCTATTGTTACATCCGCCTCAGCTCCATTTGCGGCTGCAATCAATTTAGCGGTGCGTTTTATTTTTTCGTGCACATCCAACTGCATTTTGCTATCAAGCGTGCGAATGGTCCCAGACATTTCACAGGTTTCTGAAATAATATTCTGGCGAACACCTCCATGTATTTTACCCACGGTAATAACAACAGGAGCTTTAGTAAGCTCTGATTGACGGCTCACAATATTCTGTAACCCCTCTATAATTTGTGCGCCCACTTGAATAGGATCTACTCCAAGCCAAGGCTGAGACCCATGGCTTCCTTTTCCTTTTACTGTAATGGAAAACCAGTCTGCGGCAGCCATCAACGATCCCGACTTATATTTTACTTTTCCAACCTCCAAACCTGATTGTATGTGCAATCCGAAAATGGCATCCACTTTGGGATTTTCCATCACCCCTTCTTTTACCATCAATGCTGCGCCACCCTCTTCACCAGCGGGTGCCCCCTCTTCTGCTGGTTGAAAAATAAATTTTACAGATCCGCTTAGTTGATCGCGCATACCAGAAAGAATTTCTGCTACGGTCATTAAAATAGCCACGTGTGTATCATGACCACAGGCATGCATCACTCCTACTTCGGCACCTTCATACGTTGCTTTTTCGCGAGAGGCGAACGGAATCTTTACGCGTTCTGTGACAGGCAAAGCATCCATGTCAGCGCGCAGCGCCACGCAGGGCCCCGGCTTTGCACCTTTTAACAAACCAACCACGCCTGTTTTAGCAACCCCCTCCTGTACTTCTATTCCGAGAGAACGCAAATGAGCGGCAACCAGTTTTGCTGTTTTAAACTCGCGATTTCCCAATTCGGGATTTTGGTGTATTTGCTCTCTCCAACTATTTGTTTTTCCTTGTAGCGACTCCGCTTTTGATTGAATCACCGTTTTGAGGTCTGTTGTTGTGCGTGTTTGTGCGTTAACTGCAATTACAGAAACAACAAAAAAGCAGGATAAAAGTATTTTATTCACGGGGGGATGATTTTTAGTGAAAGTACAATAACACAATGATAAATTTTTACTTTTAAGGTGCCATGCTGATCCGCCATCTCCCCTTTTTACGTGCAGTTCTTTCACATAGCCTTGTTGCTTTTGGAGGACCGCAGGCTCATTTGGGTATGATGTTTAAAAACTTTGTACACAAAACACCCTACGTAACAGAGAAGGAGTTGATGGAATACAATACGTTTTGCCAGCTATTACCCGGAGCATCCTCCACACAAACACTGACCCTGATTGGTTATAAACGCGGAGGTGTTCTGCTTGCGATTCTAACCCTGTTGATCTGGATTCTTCCAGCCAGCATTATCATGGGTGGGTTTTCTTTTTTACTCCCCTACCTGGATCAAGAAAAAATTGGCAGAGAACTATTTCGTTTTATTCCCCCCATGGCGGCGGGGTTTCTTGGTTTTGCAATTCTTCGCATTTTCCCATTAGCTATTAAGAATACCATCACTTGGGTAATTATGGGGGCTAGCCTTGTGGCAACCGCCTTATTATTTGGAAGACCTTGGCTAATTCCGGTTTTATTAATTGCGGGTGGTATTGCAACCAATTTTAGCAGGAAGCGAATTCCGCAGATTGAAGAAAAGCCAAAACAAATACGTTGGTGGAATTTTTGGCTCTTTGGATTTGTTTTTCTGGCTGCAGGTTTTTTAAGTGAAACAGCGCGCACCAACAATTGGCCCGAAAGAAAACCGTTAAATCTTTTTGAGAACACCTATCGTATGGGAAGTTTTGTTTTTGGTGGGGGGCAGGTGTTGTTGCCTATGATGTATGAACAGTGGAGCGTTCGTCCCAACACAGTACGTGAAAGAAACCCCAATGTGATTCAAATTGATCAACATGATTTTTACATGGGAATGGGGATGGTGCAAGCGGTTCCGGGTCCACTTTTTTCATTTGCCTCTTTCACAGGAGGAATATCCTTAAAGAATGAAGGACCAGGTATGCAGCTACTGGGTTGTTTGATTGGAACAATTGCCATTTTTTTACCCAGCGCATTATTGGTTCTTTTCTTTTTCCCAATTTGGCATAACCTAAAAAAGTATGCAGCCATTTATCGATCGTTAGAAGGAATCAACGCTGCGATAGTGGGAATATTAATTGCATCTACTTTTTATATTTCCCGCGACATTTCATTATTGGAAAACAACACAACAAGTTGGGTTAATTTACTTGTGATTATTAGTACCGTGTTGCTCTTGCGCTTTACAAAAATTATTTCTCCGCTAATTGTGGTGGCCTGTTTGTTGTTGGGTTATTTTTTATAGTAGCCGCCCTTTTCAATTTCTTCCTTCACTAAATCAGGAACCATATACCGAATGGATTTTCCATTTGCTACACAGTGACGTATATATGTAGCAGAAAGATTTAGAAGCGGGGCATCAATGCAATTTAGTTGAGCGCCTATTGTGTTGTTGGTTGAAAAACCTTGTCGAGGATAAACAAAAAGAGGATAGTTGGCCACCAACTGGTTTGCATTTTTCCATTTGGGAAGGTTTTGAAAACTATCTGCACCCATCAATATAGAGAACTCGTGTTGTGGATGCTTTTCACTCAAATAAGTGAGGGTATCAATCGTGTAAGATGGTCTTGGTAGAGTAAATTCGATATCTGTGACCCGAATACGTTCGTCGTGCTCGGTTGCCAGTTTGGCCAAATGAAGACGCTGATACTCGTTTAGTAAACTATTTTCCTGTTTATGCGGGTTTTGGGGTGAAACCACCAACCAAAGCTTTTCAATATCTGTTTCGTTCAACAGATAATTAGCCACAATCAAATGGCCATTATGAATGGGATTAAAGGATCCGAAATAAAGGGCAATTTTCACCTAATATATTGATTATCAGTCTTTTGTGTCTACTAGTATGGTTTCTGCCTCGTTGATTCGGAGGCTTAAGTGGTAGCCCGAAACCGATACTGATATTGGGTCTCCAAGCGGTGCTACCTGTTCAACCAATACCCGCTCTCCTGGTATACACCCCATTTCCATAAGTTTCAAAAAAAGCTCAGAGTTTTCAAACTCAGAAATGATCGCCTCCTGTCCAGGTTTAAGGTCCGATAGTCTAACCCTCATAAACAAGCATTAATAATACAAAGCTATTCTTGTTGGGTGGTTTTTCTTTACGAATTTTGATAATTATGAACTCAAAATCAAAAGTTTACTTTTTCTTTCCCGGAGGGAGATTTGCTCTTGCCAATCGCTCTGGCCTAAAATCTTTCGTTGAAAAGCTTTTTAAATCAGAAAAAAAGCAAATCGGCCTAGTTAATTATGTTTTTTGCAACGACAGATCTATCAGGAAGATAAATAAGCAGTATCTGGGACACGATTATGCCACAGACATCATCACTTTTGATCTTTCTGAGAACAAATTGGTGACCGCCGATATATATATAAGTGTTGACCGGGTTCGCGACAACGCAAAAACCCTTGGTTTAAGTTTTAAGAGCGAAATCCATCGAGTAATTTTTCACGGAGCGCTTCACCTTTGTGGGTATCGGGATAAAAACACAATGGAAATCAAGAAAATGAGGGGAAAAGAGGATCTATATCTGAAGAAATATGGCGTTTCCCCCATCTAGCGTTCCACGTGGAACACAATTCAAATAATTAGTAGAAAATAAAGGGGTTATCTTTGCGACGTGTTTAAAGAATACGATGTTATTGTGGTTGGGGCGGGCCATGCTGGTTGTGAAGCCGCGGCTGCCGCTGCGAATCTGGGGTCTCGAACCCTATTGATTACCATGAACATGCAGACAATTGCCCAAATGAGCTGTAATCCAGCAATGGGTGGGATTGCAAAGGGGCAAATTGTAAGAGAAATAGACGCAATGGGCGGCTACTCCGGTATTGTTACCGACCTTTCCACCATACAATTCCGAATGCTGAACCGGAGTAAGGGGCCTGCCATGTGGAGCCCCCGTGCACAGAACGACAGAATGTTGTTTCATCTGAAATGGAGAGAGCTTCTTGAAAATACCCCCAATCTGGACTTCTATCAAGATATGGTGGGGGAGCTTCTTATTAAAGATGGGGTTTGCTATGGTGTAAAAACCGGTTTAGGGCACGAGATCAAATCCAAATCGGTGGTTTTAACCAACGGAACCTTCTTAAATGGCGTTGTACATATTGGCGAGAAGAACTTTGGCGGAGGCCGTATGGCTGAGAAAGCGGCAACAGGAATCACCGAACAGCTTGTAAATCAAGGCTTTGAAAGTGATAGACTTAAAACAGGTACCCCGCCAAGGATAGACGGCAGAAGCCTGGACTATTCGAAAATGGAGGAACAACCAGGAGACCCAGACATAACTGGATTCTCGTTTTTAGACACAGAAAAACCAAAAACACAGCGAAGCTGCTGGATTACTTACACAAATGAGGCTGTTCACGATATTCTTAAAACAGGATTTGACCGAAGCCCCATGTTTGCCGGAAGAATTGATGGGGTGGGGCCCCGCTATTGTCCGAGTATTGAGGATAAAATAAACCGATTTGCAGAAAGAGACCGCCACCAACTTTTTGTTGAACCAGAAGGCTGGAACACTGTTGAGATCTATTTAAATGGTTTTTCAACCTCTTTGCCAGAGGAAACACAACACGAAGCTCTTCGTAAAATAAATGGTTTTGAGAATGCTAGAATGTTTAGGCCTGGTTACGCTATTGAATATGATTACTTCCCACCCACTCAGCTGCACTATACCCTGGAAACAAGATTGTTGAACAATTTGTTCTTTGCTGGGCAAATAAATGGAACAACCGGGTATGAGGAGGCGGCTTGCCAAGGGCTTATGGCTGGAATAAATGCACACCGGGCTGCAAAAAACCAGGAGGGCTTGATTTTGAAAAGAAGCGAGGCGTATATAGGTGTGTTGATTGACGATTTAGTAAGCAAGGGTACGCGTGAGCCTTATCGAATGTTTACATCGCGTGCTGAATTCAGAACACTTCTTAGGCAGGATAATGCGGACCTGCGTTTAACAGAACTAAGTTATCAGCTGGGCCTCGCCTCTCAAGAGCGCGCGGATCGAGTACAAAAAAAGCAATCAGAAATAAACGAAATCAAAAAAATATTCAACACTCTTTTTTTAGAGCCGGGTGAAGTGAATGATTGGTTTGCCACACTACATACGGCGCCTATTATTGAAAAGCAGAGAGCACAAAAAATTTTATTAAGGCCTGATGTTGAAATTTTAGAAATGATGAAGGCGATTGATTCGGTAAACAATGCGCTTTCCAATTTTAGCAAAGAAAGTATTGAGCAGGCAGGCGTACAGATAAAGTATGAGGTATATATCGAAAAAGAAAGAGAGTTGGTGCAACGAATGATTCAGCTTGAAGAGCTGGAAATTCCCGAAAGCTTTGATTACAAAAAAATTGCTTCTCTTGGCAACGAGGCGAGAGAAAAGTTAATGAAAGTAAAACCGCGCACGCTAGGTCAGGCAAGTAGAATTTCTGGAATCAACCCAAGTGATGTACAAATTCTAATGGTGTACATGGGTCGATAAATCACGCTTTTCTTTTTTGTTCTCGGGAAGTAAGCGTGTTGTTAATTGTTCCTTCAACTTTTCCACGACAATTTGATGAGCCACAACCACAAACAAAGGGCTCCATGGTGGCGTCAAGAAAGTTGGCATAATCGAGCGTTAGCTCTTCGTGTGCTGCAACAAATCGAGTAGTAACCACATTAAGTCCATCAAAAACCGTATTTGCATCACAGCTGTGGTTCTGTGGAGCCCAGTCAGCAGGATTGTTATCCCACAAAATGTAAACCTCTTGACTTATTGGATAAGCATATCGACGAAAAAGCAGTTTTTCTTCTTCGTTCCAATTTTTGTCTACTTCTCTTTTTGTAATAAGCCGCTGTGAGCGCCCCTCGCCAACAAAAACAATCTGTCCTTCTTGCAAATCTCTTTTTGCATAGATGCCATATCCTGCAATCGAATTTCCTTTCATATAAAAAGGTCGTTGCTTTCGGGCATGTCGGGCAACACCCTCTGCAATGATATGCTGCAAAAAACCCGACTGGCCTATTGGATCATATTTTAACACAAAATCTGCAGAGCCTTCATATCCGTCTGTATAAAACACAGAACAGGTTAGGTTCATCTCTAAAAAAAATATATCCCCGTTTTTGTCTACACGAAAATCCAACCGCCCATAGCCAAGCCCCCCGGCTGTTTTAAATATTTTTTCGCTTGCGGCGCGTAGCTTAAGTTCTAATGCAGCATCTGTGCAGGGAATATTGGCGCTTGGGTGTAGCTCGGATGTTTTTAAAGAATATGTTTTGAAAGATTTTCCCGAGGGAAAAATATACTCAACCGGTTTAAAGCTGGTACAACTCGTGTCGTCTTGATTAGCTGCTACCAATACGGTAAACTCACGTCCCTCTATATATTGCTCTATCAACACGCTGCCATAAAGCGGTAACAGCTCCTTGCACTTTTTTTCAAGCGCAGCTCTGTTGTTTACCAGAGAATCTTCATTCACACCAAGGCTGTCGCCCGCGTGAGCTGGTTTAACAAAAAGAGGATAATCAAGGCCCGCAGGAAGAACAAGAAGGTCCTCTTCTTTTTCTATGAGCGCATATATAGGAGTGGGAACATCTTCGCAATAGGCAACATACTTCAGTAGGGCCTTAGGTAAATCATAGGTTGCTGAGGTTGGGCCGGTAAAAGGAAGGTTTAAAGATTCGAGCGCATAAATTACATCAACTCCGGGGACCTCCCACTCTGGATAGCCCTCACAAAGATTTACAAATATGTCGTAGCCAGCCTTTGACAACTCTTTGAGCTGTTTGTAGGTGGTCAGCTTATTTAAAAAAACATGATCAACGGTGCTATGGGGAAGCAGAGGTGTAAGATTGCGTGGTGGATCATAGTTTTTATAATCCACGCTTGTGGTTGAATAATCGGGCTGAAGTACACAAACCTTCACAGTACTGCTTTTGATTTTCTTTTTGTTGGCTGCGGTTGTTTTTGTGCATGACGACGAACCGCGTCTTGTAAAATTTCAAAAATCACTTGCGTATAGGAAACGTTGGATGCTTTTAAAATAGCGCCAATGGAAGTATAGTCCTCGTCTTCACTTAATCCACATTGTGCGTTTGCTTCAAGCACATAGAGTTTTCCTGTTTGTGCATCCTGACGAATATCAATTCGTGTGTAGCCCTTTCCGCCAAGCGCGATGTATGCTTTTTTGCTGAGCATGGTCAGCCTTCTTCTAAGATGCGCGGGTGCGGGTGCGTATTCATAAAAATTTTCGTTTCCTGGCATTGGCGATTCCGCTTCGTAAATTTCCCAAAGCCGATCAAAAGAAAGAAAACGCTCGGTTGCGGGCAACGAAGGATGAAAATGTCTTTCTACAGGAACATAAACCTTACAATTTGCAGGATCATCAGAAGAGCCTGTGATAAATGTGGTGAATTCGGGTCCTGTGATAAACCGTTCTACAAACAAACCGTCTGCTTGTAGATTCCATCCTCGATATCCCTCAGCTAGTTCTTCTAATCTGGTTTTCAATTCTTGCTCGGAGTGAACAACGTTTTTTACAGATACCCCCATGCTACCCCCCGATACCGCTGGTTTTAATAATAGCGGAGTTCCAACACGTTGACAAATTCCTCGGATAGAACCAGGCTTTCCAGAAATTATTCGCCAGGGCGAATTGGATACACCCGTCTTATCAAACACCTTCTTCATTGGTATTTTTGAAGTGGTGATTGTATAAAAATGGCGGTCGGCGCCTGTGTAGATCAGCTTGCGCTTTTCTAGTTCATCAATTACAGATACGCCCGGTGTTCCATTCACCTCGTCTCCATCGCAAAGGTTTAAGACAAGCGCCCTTTTTATTTCTTGTGTTTTGTTGATTTTATCTATCGTTTTTCTAAAACCCGCCATCGTTACTGGCACCCACTCCCATTCAATATTTAGCTCATGAAAAACGCGCGTATACTCTTGTATACTATGTGTAAAATCATAATAGTGTGCCAGGTTGGGGTCGTCTGTTTCAAAGTGTGGTGCCAAAACCCAGACCTTATAATCTTCCGCGATGTTTTTTATGACTAGTGGGTTCATCCCTTGTGGTTTCTTTTTCCCTCTATATAAACATTCAAGCGATAAGCTTCTGCCTGTTGGGGGCTTAGATATTTTGCACCCTGTATTATCCCCAAACATTGTTGGCTTCCACAATTACACACAAAGGGCTGGCTCATGTCCCACTCGGACGAGGGATAAAAGAAAGAAAGCTCTTCTTCACAAGCAATATCCCGCAGCGCAACCACCATTAGGCTGGTGGTATCAAAAAAACAATTCGGGCTGCAGCTATGGTTGATGTATTGCAAATACGCAGGGCTTAGCATGATGTGTTTGGCGTCGCCCAACTGCACGGTTAAATAAGAGGGTGTGGCATGAACTTCTCCCGCGGCAAAAGAAGATATCGCTTCGCCAGCGGTAAAGAAACGTCCTGCAAAGAAAGCCTTTTGTCCAGAAGCTACGTCTTCGCGCACTTCGCCAATACTTGTTGCTTCAACAAGTCGGTAAGACTGAGTGATAGGGGTTGATTGCACGGGTTAGTAAAGTGCATGTAAGTTAGATTGCTATTTTCAGCAATCCGGCACCAAAACACCAATGTGAATAAATCATGAACAAACCGCAATAACTACCCGACGGGTGTTTGCTTTTTAAAAACAGGAACGGTGCTACAGGGTTCGCCATACATTAACGATCGAACAACCGGGCGTAATATTCTTGTTATTTCTAAATAAGCGAAATCTCCAATGGGGGTATCCCCACAACCTTTGATAATAACACGCTGGTCCTTGTAATCCACTGGGTTAATTGATTGAATATTTCGAAGAAAAACCTGTTTTCGCATTTCTTCGGGGGTAGCAAGGGCCAGTTCTTTACAAACTGGCTGTAAATAAGAGGCAACCAACATAAAAGCCCAGCTGGGTATAATGGCGTCTGCTGAACAAATAACGGAAACCATCTTGTTTCTGTAAGTCTCCCAATCTGTATTTTTTAAAGAATCCCGAAACTCTTTTTCTTTTACAATCATACCCATAAAAAGATAGTCCTTTAAATCAAGGACTACTATCTCTCCTTTGGGGTACCAATTTTCGAGATCAATGGTGATGAGTCCGCTTTCTGCAACCTTATTTACAAACTCAGCCATATTTATTGTTGATCAATATCTTTCCTGGCGGCGATCCTTAATGGTAGCCGCGTTTCTTAATATAGAAACAGGATTATTAGGACTGTATTGGTTTGAGGAGGCTTGTTTGGCTTGTTGATAGCGGGACTCGCGTTGTGTAACCACATCTCCATCCAACACCGGTGTGCTGCCAAGATTATCAACCCTTATAACAAAAACACCACTTAGCCCTTCGATTACAGCAGGAACAACCTTTCCTTTGTTTGCTGAATTAAAAGCAGCACCCGCAACGCGAGGCTCATAACCAAAGGGTAGAGAGCCGGTAAACCTAATACTATCTGTCACCTCAATCTGTTTTCCTCCAAGGGCAGTTGCCGCAGCCTCTAGTGTGGTAACGGTTCCTACTTTTTTACGAAGTAGTTCTGCTTTTTTCTTGTTTCTAAGAATGGGGTCCACAGAAAGCCTTGCCGATTCTACAGATGCCGTTCCCTCTTCATTCACTTCGGTTACAACCGCAACAATATAGTTGTTGTCAACACGCTCAGGCTTTAGCACATCTCCCTTGCTAGCCTCATAGATAGCACGAACAAAACTGCGAGAAGCGCCAACACCACGAGCCTCATAAGAAACGGGTGTAATATCTGTTGCAACACTCTTTACAACACCAAGCGCCTTTAGTTTTTTCTCATAATTATCATTGAAAGACTTGAGGTCTTTGCTATCGCCCGCAAACTCATTGGCTTTATTCAGCGCTATGTTGTCTGTTTCCTGGCTTGCAACGATTTCTTGTGGTAAGTAGGCAATTTTATAACCGCTTCCGCCTCCTTTCTGGGAAAGAATTTCTATGTAGTGAAAGCCAAAATCTGTTTTTACAATCCCCTTAACTCCTGTTGGCTTTAAGAAAATAAAGTCATTGAACGGGGCTACCATTTGTCCCGAAGAAACGTTTTCATACTTTCCACCCGTGTTTTTACTACCGGGGTCGTCTGAAAATTTTGCAGTGAGTGAATCAAAATTAGAACCACCCGCAATTGCCTTTTGAATGCTGTCACAAAGATTATACGCGGTTGCCGAATCGCGGCTTTGTGTACTAATTAATATATGACGAACATTAACGGTATCTGGCATCCGGACGCTTCCAACCATACGGGCAATAACATATTTATTTGCATCCAGGTAAGGACCAAAAGTTGCCCCGGGAGCAAGTTTAAACAAGGAGTCTTTAACCGGCTGCTGAATTGCTTTTCCGTTTATATAACCATTATAATACTGAGCTCCTTCGCCCGCCAAAAACAATTCTAGGTTTTCGGTGGACGCAAAACGATCTTTTTGGTTAATAAGGGTAGAGAATGCTGCAGCGCTGTCAGCAGAAGATGGAGATGCACTAAAAGCAACAAACTGAATAGCGCGACTAGCTTGTTGTTTAAATTGGGTTTTATTCTTATTTATATAAGCCTTTATTTCATCATCGCTTACCTTAACCGTACTATCAGGAATGGAAGTATATAACTCACGAACAAAAGAGATGCGCGCCAGCTGACTATTTTCTGCACTTTGTTTTTCAACAAACCAACGCGGGTAGTTGGTGCTATTCACAAATAAGGAAAGATATTTATCAGCCATGCGCATATTTGCAAGCGCGTCAATATAATTTGCGATGCTTGTTTTTTGTTCAGGAGTTCCGCTTTTTAATGCTTGATCAATATTTTGTTTTGCTAGTGTTGGATTAAAAACCCCTGTTTTAGGATCACGAAATTGATTTTGTAAATCTTGTGGGGCACCGGCACCATATAATAAATCAGATAATTCCTTTTTACCAATCTCTATTCCAAGCTCTTTAAGCTCTTCTTTTAATAATAATTGCCCAACCTCTTGGTTCCACGCCTGCTCTAGCGCTTGTTGACTTAACGCTGCTCCTTGAGGATAACCTTGTCCTTTTAAATTTTCTTCAGCTTGTAACACTTTTTGGTTAAACTCTTCAAAAGAAATAGAGCTACCATTAACAGAACCAATGGTTTGAGAAACATTACCACTCATTCTACTCTTACCGGCAAAGTAATCAGTTAGAATAAAACCCAATAGTGCTAGGGCTACCAAAACAACAGTCAGCTTTGCGTATTTATCTCTTATATCCTGAATTATAGACATATTATACCTACTTTAAAAGGATGGCAAAAATAGGGGAAAAACTGTGGAAAAACCAGGTATAATAGGGGGAGGACCTACAAAATAGGCTTGTTTTTTTTATTCACAGACCCTGTTGATTACTAGAATTTTTTGGTTAATAAATGGCTGTGGAACGTTAAAAATATTCTCTAGAACCGGTTAAAAACAAAAGGAATTGTAAAAATTATCTTCTTCTGTGTTAATAACCACAAAACTATTCACGAGAATTCAACACCAAAAACTTTAGTAAAACTAATATTTAAAAAATTTCACTGTTTTATTTTTACTAAAGGCTTGTGTATTAGTAAAATTTAGTGATTTAATACACATATTCACACCCGTAATAATAATAAAGAATTTATAAATAAAAGAGTATTATATAATACTATAAAGAAGTAGGGAATAAAAAAATATTGATTTGCTATATCGTTTTTTTGGACGGACTTTTGGGTTCAACAAGGAGTAATGTTTAAATCAGAGGAAATAGAAATTAAAGAAAGAGGATATCTCGATATTGAGATTGACCCCACACTGGATTTATTTGAAGAAATTAAAAAATTAAAAAAAGAAAAAAACGCAATTATTTTAGCACACTATTACCAGGATGCAGATATCCAAGATATAGCAGATTATATTGGTGATAGTCTAGGTTTAGCTAGGGAAGCCGAAAAAACAGATGCTTCAATTATTGTTTTCGCCGGTGTTCATTTCATGGCCGAAACAGCAAAAATTTTAAATCCATCTCGTAAAGTTTTACTACCTGATCTAAAGGCTGGTTGTTCTTTAAGTGATAGTTGTCCACCAGCGCTTTTTAAAAAGTTTAAAGAAAAATATAGCGATCATCTTGTTATAAGCTATATAAACTGTAGCGCAGAAATAAAAGTTTTGAGTGATGTTATTTGTACTAGCTCGAATGCACAAAAAATTGTAGAGAGTTTTCCAAAAGAACAACCTCTCATTTTTGCACCCGATAAAAACCTAGGAGCTTACATAAATAAAAAAACAAACCGTTCTATGGTTTTATGGAATGGTGCGTGTATGGTTCATGAAATTTTTAGTTTAGAAAAAATAATCAAACTAAAAACTAGATTTCCTGCCGCGAAAGTAATTGCTCACCCAGAGTGCGAAGAATCAATTTTAAGAATCGCAGATATGGTTGGATCTACAACAGAATTATTAAAGTTTACCCAAACAGATTCTAGTGATAGTTATATCGTTGCAACCGAGTCGGGGATTTTACACCAAATGATTAAAGGCTCACCCCAAAAAACCTTTATACCCGCCCCCCCTAATAATAATTGTGCTTGTAATGATTGTCCCCACATGAAACGAAACACACTCGAAAAAATATATACCTGTCTTTTAAAAGAGCAACCAGAATTAATAATGGACGAATCCACACGCAAGGCAGCCCAAAAACCAATTGAAAGGATGTTAGAAATAAGTAAACTATCAGGAGTGTAAAATTTATAAGTCGTGGTCTTAAAAGCAAACCAACTATTAAAATCTTTATTCCCCTCCAATCTCTTTTCTACAAAAAGGACCCGGGAAATTCTATCAATAAACCCCACGGTTGAAACCGAACGGAAAGATGCCCAAAAAAGCGAAATCTCTTATTTCCAGTACACACCTATACAAGTCCAAACAAAGAAAGATCTTATAATCAGTGATCTCACAACACTTAAATCTCCCGAAGGTGTAAGCTGGATAAATATTGATGGAATAATTAAATCAGAAATTGAATTAGCCTGTACACATTTTGGCGTGCATTATTTAATAGCCGAAGATATTTTAAGTGTCGGTCAACGGCCTAAAACCGATGAAGTAGATGGGGTTTATTATTGTCTTTTAAATATGCTCTACTTTAATCAAGATAAGCGGGTGGTAGAAGTAGAACAAATTAGCCTTATCCTTGGCGACACCTTTGTAATTAGTATACAAGAAGAAGCAGACAAAGATGTTTTTAATCCAATTCGCACAAGACTACAAGTACAAAAAAGCCAACTAAGGCACCGCGGGGCAGACTATTTGCTATATAGTATGATAGATCTGATTGTAGACAATTATTTTTTAGTCATGGAGGGCTTAGGAGAGGAGATAGAACAACTCGAGGAAGAGGTTACTCGACGAAGCAACAAACGAAGCCTTGCAAGAATTAACCAGCTAAGAAAAGAGTTAATTGTATTAAAAAGAAACATAGCGCCGGTAAGAGATCTTATTGGATCAATATTACGCAGCGAATCCGAACTACTTAATGAAAGCACTACCAAATACTTTAAAGATGTTTATGATCATATTACACAGGCGTTTGACCTGAGTGAAAACTACCGCGATGTAATGATGAGCATCCAAGACCTCTACTTAAGCAACGTCAACCTGAAGATGAACGAAGCCATGAAAATTATGGCTGTAGTAACGAGTCTTTTAGCCCCTGCAACAGTTATTGGGGGTGTATTTGGTATGAACTTTGATAAAATTCCATTTGCACACAGTCCAGCCGGATTTTATATTGCTTTAGCAATAATGATAATCACACCGCTGTTTATGATTTTCTGGTTTAAGAGAAGGGGGTTGGTTTAATTAAAAAAGAGAAGACTGTTCTGCCCGGCCCGACTGCGACCAATTAAAAAAATCATTTTCTTTCAACCCGTCTGGCCGCTCCGTATTACTCCTTATCGAGTAAACGGTGTGATATGAAAGTAAATCATCCGGCAGCAAGAAGCTTAAAATATGCAACAAACCTATATCGCTAAGGTCTTTTCGAATCCACTCTAATGCCAGACTCATTGGGCAAAGAAGTGGCATTCTGTGTTTATTGGGCCCCGCGTTGTGTATTTCTTTAAACACACCGTTCGCGGACCTGGTTATAATGCTAAATCGCCGACTATTCTCATCAAAAACCGCAGGTATTAAAAAGGGGGCACCACTTTTTTGTTTAATATAATATGGCACCTTCTTTTTAACACCCACCCTTTGCTGGTGTTCATAAACGCCATCCGCAATCACTAAACACCTGTTGACATTTAATGAATTCCAAAAGGAGCCTCGCTCTAATATTTTTTCACTCCGAGCATTATAGAGTGGGGTGGGTGTTTTAAAACCAGGAGTTATTCCCCAACCAAAATCACTTACAAAAATATGATCACCCCCCTCTACTAACACCCAACAATTTGGATTGGTGTGCCCAGCAATGTGTGGTCTGTCTTTATCGCCCCCCACCTGTTCTCTATTAATTTTTATTCCGGGTATATAGCGCGGTAATCCATCGGGCCCCAACATAGATTTATATCCAATATCAACACACATGACGATTTCAAATTTCAACAAATAATACCGAACGAAAAAAATCATACTCACCTTGTCTTAGGTCATAAAAAACAGCACCTCTGCGATATTATGTTTGTGTCATGACGCTTTGGTTATAGGTCGGTCAGAAAAAATCAGACATAACGGTTTAAAGGACCCTAAACTGATTGACCGGTTGCCAGTTAAAAAAGGCTGAGCCTGACCAGGACGATATCTTAAGCGAACAGAGTGCTACAGAATAACCGTTGTAAAAGACACTACACTGTGGTATTTGCGGGCGGGGCTTGGTTTAACATCAAGCCCCGCTTTTTATTTTCTTAATTCCTTCTAAATAAAAAAGAAACAAGACCCCCCCAAACACTACCACCCAATATCGCAACAAACCAGGTTGTTCAAACCGGAATAAATCAGCGATAGGGTTTACCAAAATAGACAGGGCAAGAACAAAAACAGCAACGCCCGAAATAAATAAGGCCGCACGATTCCTTTCTATAATCACACGCAACACCCCCCGTTTTTTTGAAAGACTTGAAAAAACCAACAAAAGGTTTGCAAGAATCAGCGAACAAAAGGCAAGCGCTCTGGCCTCACCAATAGAACCAAAAGCTCTTGTCTCATATATATATACAATAACCACAAACATCAGCGCTCCCAAACCACCCAATAGGCTACCCCAAAAATTTCTCCACGCAAAAAAACCGGTCGCCGTATTCCTGGGTGTTCTATTCATTATACCCTCTTCCTCGGCCTCCGACTCAAAAGCAATCGAGCAAACAGGATCAATGATTAGTTCCATAAAAACAATATGAACTGGAAAAAGAAGAATTGGAACCCCCGTAAACAATGCGGGCATTATCACCAGGCCAATAATTGGAACATGGATGGCCACGATATAGGACATTGCTTTTTGAAGGTTGTCGTAAATTCTTCGGCCAGATCGAATTGCAGCAACAATCGACGCAAAGTTGTCGTCTAACAAAACCAAGTCTGCAGACTCTCTCGCCACATCGGTTCCCCGCTGCCCCATTGCAACCCCAATGTCTGCCCGCTGCAAAGCCGGCGCATCATTAACCCCATCACCCGTCATCGCAACAACCGCGCCTGTTTTTTGAAACAATTCCACTAACAATAATTTTTGTTGCGGACGAACTCGTGCAAAAACCGAAACCAACTCAATTTGTTTTTTTAATTCTTCCTTATCCAAAACCTCAAGCTGATCGCCCGTTAATACGTGCCCCGCATTTTTTAACCCAATTTGTTTTGCAATGCTTCGCGCCGTTTCCGGATGATCACCCGTAATTACCACAACACGAATACCAGCAGTGTTGCACTCCTCAATGGCAGCAGGAACTTCGGGCCGAATTGGATCTTCGAAACCAATCAACCCCAAAAACCTAAACGAAAAAAGATCCTGCTTCTCTGGTAAAGATCCGGTGTCAATTCGAGCCTCACTCACACCAATCATTCGAAAGCCAGCTCGCGCCAAATCATTAACCACCCGTTGGTGTTTGTTTTTTTCTTTTTCATCTAAACCACAAAGTCTGAAAATTGCTTCGGGTGCTCCCTTTGCAGCCACCCGGTGTTCGCCCTTGTTCTCTCCCTTTAGCACCCTGGACATTGCCAACAGTTGATCCGTTAATGGATACTCTTTAATAAGTGAATCCGGGTGGGGGCCAACCACCCCCCACTCCCGTTGGGTATCAAGTATGGCTCTTTCCATTGGATCGGTGGGAGACAGCGAAGAAGCCCCAACCGCTGTTTGTATTATTTGATCAAAAGAATTTGAGCGAGCGTTGAAATTTTTTTTAAACAACAATCCGTTGCCGTTGTATACTACCGCAATCTGCATTTTATTTTGTGTGATGGTTCCTGTTTTGTCCGTACACAACACAGAGGCTGCTCCAAGCGATTCAATAGCGCCGGGCATGCGGGTAAGAACGTTGTTTTTGGTGAGCCGCCAAGCACCAATAGCCATAAACACAGATAAAACAACAGGAAATTCTTCGGGCAGTATTGCCATAGAGGAAGAAAGCCCAATTAAAATTGATTCAATTAATTTATTTGATTTTACATAAAACAAAATCACCACCAACACACTAATTACAACCGAAGCCAAAAAAAATACACGAATAACACCGCGCATTTCTTTTTGCAGCGGAGATTCTACCGTTTCAATTGATGAAAGAGACAAACCAATTTTTCCAAACTGCGTGTGTACCCCCGTGTTGACAACACGTGCGATACCACGACCCCCCACTACCAATGAACCAAGAAACACATGATAATTTTTTGTAGTATCTTTTTTTACAGGAAAAGATTCCCCGGTGAGCATTGATTCGTCCGTCATCAGCACCCCACACTCAAGTAATTCGGCATCCGCGGGCACTCGCGCACCCTCTTGAAGAATTATAAAGTCTCCGGGAACTAACTCTCTGGCTGGAATCATTTTTTCTCCCTCTTGACGCAGCACCAGCGCGCGCGGAGAAGACAGTTGTTTTAAAAGCGCAAGAGCTCGACTTGTTTTTTTGTGTTGAAAAAAAGTGATGCCGATAATCAGGAAAACAGCCAATGATAACACCAACCCCTCTATATAATCACCCAAGACCATATACAATGAACCACACCCGATCAGCAACAAGAACATGGGCTCCTTGGATACCAATCTTACAATTCCCCAAAAACCCGTTTTTTCAGTAAGAGGGAGTTCGTTGTATCCCCACGCCTTCCGCAAATCAGCCACCTCTTTTTCCGACAATCCAACCATGCCAGAAAAATACACCTACATAATTTGAATGCCACTGACCAAAAACCTAACTTCCCTATAAATTTATCAGCATGAACAAGGGCTTACTGGTTTTGGTGCTTTCTTTTTTATTCCTAATCCCAGGGGCTGTTAGGGGGCAAGAATTCAAACCCAACCTAACACAGGGGGTTATGAAATATCAAGCTTTGCGCGACACCGAAATTGATCCAAATGCTGCGTTGCGTGAGCAAGGGTTGAAGGATTGGAAACAAAAGCGCGACACCATTTTGGTTAAGGCCAAAAAACTATTGGACCAAAAAGATTATACCGGTGTAAACCAACTACTCTTTCCTTATGATTATTTAGAGCCTGAAGACGCAACATTTTACGACTATTTGGGCAAGAGTTATTATTACGCGGGGCTATTCCAGCCGGCGCTAGATTGTTTTAAACTCTCCTACGAGCAAAAGAAAAATAGCGAACTCCTGTTTTTCATTGGACACTCTTACGAAAAAACGGGCAATGAAAAAGAAGCGCTCAAAACATATAAGAAGGGTGCCAAAGAAGGGGTGGCCGCTTGCCAAGCCAAATTAGCCGAGTAAACTAGGGGTTGTTGTGGCTCCCGTCACAATACGGCGGGTTCTTTGTTTTTTTGCACTGACACAACCACACCTCTTTAGTTTCTTCAGCCGTAAAACGCTGACTTGCAAAAGGATTTCCCTCTATTTTTTTATGACGGCCGTCACAGAACGGCTGTTTTGCGCTAAGACCACAAGTGCACCAAGCGTAGGTTTTACCCGCTTCGACGGTTACACAACAAGGTTGGTTGGCGGCAGCTTTAGGGAAGCCAGCGTTGGGTATCATTTCTTCCATGGTTGAAAATCTTTTTTAAGTTGAATAGTTTGGAAAAGGATTTCTTTATATCCATTCCTTTCATACAACACCCCCAGCGTTTTTTTGTTTACTAAAACTAGGTCACTATAGGCGGTGTGGTCTTTTTTCTTATCGGGATCATGATCTATCAATAGCGAGTATTTCCAGGTAACCCCTTCGTCTAAACTAACGCGAACCATTAGGCTATCTCTTCGGTTGGGCGTTGCCGCGTTTGAAAAAGCAAGCACAGCACGATTATCTTTCCACCCAACATTCAAAATACTACCCTGACAGACAGGATCAATCAACGTACTATCAAAAAAAGAAGCCACCCACCGATTACCACCATCTTCGCTTACAGAAACAATCCGCATTTTTTTATCTCCTCGCTGATT
>ENA-OUVC01000352-OUVC01000352.1-marine-metagenome-genome-assembly--contig:-NODE-352-length-31476-cov-2.620211_pt1 | contig 31476 bp, 25 predicted proteins | sample MGYA00248622_ERZ508571 | MGnify/ENA primary metagenome ERZ508571 (study PRJEB26236, sample SAMN06267175) | marine metagenome | isolation source: Columbia River Estuary | place: USA:Columbia River Estuary... | reverse complement strand
CGCAACCAACTCACCAAACTCCCAGACAGCAACTACCTGATGGGCGTGCTCCTGGACGGTGTTCGTTGGGGCGGGCTGGAAGTTAGGGCTTGGTAAATCAAGCGAGGCGCAAAGCCCCGGAGCTCCGGTGGCGCTTAAAACGCAAATCCCATATCCACCACCAACTGGTTCACGCGGTTGTCCGACGGTACCACTATGTTCCCGGGTAGCGTGATGTTGGTGGTATACGGAGTTAGATTGCCTTCGTAACGAACGTTCAGTTGAACTTTCTTACCCAACTGCAACCCTACCCCTGCCTGGGCACCCCAAGTACCTGCCGTTTGCGGGTCAAAATTGGTGATGTCGTTCCAGGAATTTAGGTTGGCGCTCCAAACCGGTGCCACAAAAGCACGCAAAAAGCCCAATTTTACGCCCACTTGAACGGGCAGATCCACCCGGCTTACCGGATTGGTAACTTTTGCGCCAACTTGGCCCTGACCGTCGGTAAAGGTTACCTCGTGGGACAAGCGCGTGTACACCAACTCCGGCTGCACATACACCATCAAAACCTTCAGGCGGACATACAAACCGGCATGCCAACCGCCCGTACCCACGGCGTCCACCTCTTGCCAGTTTTGCGGCAAATTGGTCGGATCAATGTCCGACTCAATGGCTCCGTAGTTGGCTCCGATTAAACCACCATATTGGAAAATCTGGGCGTGACTTGCTGCTCCAGAAGCCAACAACGCTAAGGCAACAAGTGCGGTTTTGACTGGATTCATGGTCTTTTGATTTAATGAACAGCAAACAACTACTTCAAGGTAGCAATAAAATCCGATACTGCCCGGTGTACGTCGTCCTCTTGGTAGGTCAACGCAGCTTTCGCAAATTTCTTGCCCGTCATGCGCTCGTACAAGTTTATGTAGCGGCTGGAAATCTCTTCAATAAACGACTCCGGCAACACTGGAGGGTGCTGTCCTTCTTGTCCTTGGAATCCATGCGCAATGAGCCATTGGCGCACAAATTCCTTGGAAAGTTGCCGCTGGGGCTCTCCGGCCGCTTGACGCTCTTCGTATCCCTCCGCTTCAAAATAACGACTGGAGTCTGGGGTATGGATCTCGTCGATCAAAACCACGGAACCGTCCGGCATCGTGCCAAATTCGTACTTGGTGTCCACCAAAAGCAGACCGCGCTCGCGTGCCAGAGCCTGACCGCGCGCAAAGAGCGCCCGCGTGTACGCCTCCAACTGAAGGTAGTCCGGCTCCGCTACGATGCCTTGCTCCAGGATGTCTTCGCGTGAAATGTCTTCGTCGTGGGAGCCCAGTGCCGCTTTAGTGGTTGGGGTAATGATGGGTTCCGGCAGCGCATCAGACTCCCGCAAGCCTTCCGGAAGCGCAACGCCGCACAGGGTCCGTCCGCCGGCCGCGTAGGTGCGCCAGGCGTGGCCGGAAAGATACCCGCGGATGACCATTTCCACTTTGAAGGGAGTTGCCTTGCGGCCCACCGTCACGAGCGGATGGGGGGATCCCAGGCGCCAATTGGGAACGATGTCCGACGTCGCTTCCAAAAAATGCCCCGCCATCTGATTCAAAACCTGGCCTTTGTAGGGGATGGGTTGGTCCAAAACCACGTCAAAGGCGGAAAGTCGGTCCGACGCCACCACCGCCAACAATCCGTTGGGCAAGGTGTACACATCGCGCACTTTACCGCGGTAAAAATCCAGTTGGCCAAGTTGAAGCATAGGGGGGAAACGGGCTTGCGTTTGATTTAGGAATGAGGCTCAGACGGAGCTGACTCTTGGGGCTCCGCGGAGACCTCGGCAGCATCCGATGTGCGGGATTGGTCCAACCGATCGTACGCCGCAATGATCTTACGAACCAAAGGATGGCGGACTACGTCGCGCTCGTTGAGGTCTACGCGGGCGATGCCCGGAATGCGGTCAATGATGCGCAATGCTTCCGGCAATCCACTGGGCACTTTGCGGGGCAAATCGCGTTGGGAAGGATCGCCGGTGATGATGAACCGGGCGTTGCGGCCCATTCGGGTCAAAAACATCTTGATCTGAGCGGGCGTGGTATTCTGGGCCTCGTCCAGGATGACAAAGGCGTTGTCCAAGGTGCGGCCGCGCATGAAGGCCAAAGGCGCAATCTCAATGGTTTTGTTTTCCAAATAAAGCGCAAGCCGTTCCGCGGGAATCATGTCCCGCAGAGCGTCGTACAGCGGCTGGAGATACGGATCCAGTTTTTCCTTCATGTCTCCGGGCAAAAAACCCAGGTTCTCCCCGGCTTCCACCGCCGGACGCGTCAGCACAATGCGCCGAACCTCCTTGTTTTTGAGTGCGCGTACGGCCAATGCCACCGCGGTGTAGGTTTTTCCGGTTCCGGCGGGTCCCAGGGCAAAGAGCATGTCGTTCTCCTCAATTGCCTCCACCATTTTGCGTTGATTGGCGGTGCGGGCTTTCACCAGAATTCCGTGTACCCCGTGCACAATCACTTCGTCGTGGGCGGCCAATTGATGCAGCACTTCCGGGCCAGACTCCTGCACAATGCGGTCCAACTGGTCCTCCGTGAGCACCTGAAAACGCTGCACGTGCAGCACGATCAAGTGGAGTTTTTCCTCAAACTGGGCAACGTCGTGCGGATCCCCGCTCAATTTGACGTCGTTCCCCCGGGCCACCACCTTGATTTTTGGGAAATACGTGCGCAGTTGGTTCAGGTATGCGTTGTGTGCGCCGAACACCACAGCGGGGTCGACATCTTCAAGGGAAATGGACTTCTCAATCAAGGGGGAATCGGTACCTTTGTTGACGCAAAAGTACGGCATCCCCATGATAACCCTCACCACGGATTTTGGACCCAAGGACCCAGACGGTGCCGCCCTGCGCGGAACGGTGTGGCGGGAGATGATCCAATTGGGGTTTTCTGTGCCGGTAGTGGACATAACGCACGCCGTGCCGCCCCGCAACCATTTGGACGCAGCGTACATTGTGCGGTTGAGTTACCCGCACTACCCCAAAAACTCCGTGCACGTGGTACTGGTGGACAGTGCTCCCTCTGCAGATGTTTTTCCCATTGCCTACCGCGCAGACGGTCACTTTTTTGTGGGCATGAACCATGGCGGGATGGCACTGATACGGCCCGACGCCGAACCGGAATCGCTGGTGCGTTTGCACTTCCCAGACCAAGCGAACGATACCCATCCGGCGGACACCGTTGCGCTCGCCGCTGCGCGGCTCGCGCGCGGACACCAACTCACCGACCTGGGCACTCCCCTCGCCCATTGGAACAACCTGTCCCTCCAGGCACCGCGCGTTTTGAACGAAGGAGCGGCCGAATGCATCGTGCAATTCATTGACCACTACGGCAACGCCGTCACGAACGCCACCCGTTCTTGGGTGGAATCCCTGGCTGCCGGACGCCCCGTCCACGCCATGGTGCGCGGCCGTAAAGTCTCCCGTTGGCCAGAATCCCTGCGCGACGCTGGAAAACCGGGCGACCTCTTTCTCCGCTACAACCGCGGCGACTACTTGGAAATTGGTTTGGCCGAGCCGGATACCAAAGCCAACACCGCCGCCTCCCTCATGGGTTTGCAAGCCAATACGCCCATCTCCTTGCTCTTTGGGAATGCACGCTGATCCCCAACTCCGTGCGGCAGACCGCGCGCCCCAGCGCGACGCAGAGTCCACCGCCTTATCCCGCGCGTCCGAGCGTGCAGCGCCTGCTGCAGAAGCCGATTGCCTGCGCTGGGTGCAACTGACCGTGGATCCCGCGCAGCACGCCGTGTTTTTGCACCTCTTCAAAACCTACCAAAGTCGCATCCAAAACTTCCCCGGATGCCGTTCCGTGGAACTGCTGGAAGGCTCCGAAACGGGTCAGTTTTTCACCCTCAGCCGGTGGTCTGCAGAATCCGATTTGGAAAACTACCGAACATCCCCACTATTTGCCGAAATTTGGCCCCCGGTCAAGGCCACGTTCAGCGCTCCGGCGCGTGCGTGGACCGTCCGTCCTGTAGCAATTCCTGCCTAAGCCATGCGCGCCCTCGTACGAAAAGAAATCGCCAGCTTCTTCGCCACCATTACCGGCTACGCCGTTTTGGTGGTCTTCCTTGCCCTGACCTCCTTGTTCTTGTGGCTCTTCCCAGGTGAATTCAACCTGTTGGACAGCGGCTACGCGCAACTGGACGGCCTTTTCATGCTGGCGCCCTGGGTGTTCCTCTTCTTGATTCCCGCCCTGACCATGCGCATGCTGGCGGACGAACGTCGGTTGGGCACCTTGGAACTGCTCCTCACCAAACCCCTGACCGACGACCAAATCATTGTGGGTAAATTTTTGGCGGGGTTGGTATTGGTGGCCTTGGCCCTCCTTCCCACCCTGATCTACGCCGTCACCGTCTACCAACTGGGGAATCCCACCGGCAACATGGACTTGGGCAGCGTGGCCGGCTCCTACGTGGGGTTGTTTTTCTTGGCCTCGGCCTACCTCAGTATTGGCCTGTTTGCGTCCTCGCTAACGGACAACACCATTGTGGCTTTCATCGGCGGCATGTTGGGCAGCTTCTTGCTGTTCGACGGCCTCGAACGAATGGCGGACTTATCCGTCTTCCAAGGCATCCAGCTCTTGGTACTCCAGTTGGGCATGAACGAGCACTACCTCTCGCTCTCGCGTGGAGTGTTGGACAGTCGGGACATCTTTTACTTTGCGGGAATTTCCGCCCTTTTTTTAGGCGCCGCTCGCTGGGTCCTCATGCGCCGGGGGAACAGCAACAAACCCGCTCGCGAATGGGCGGTTCTCGCGGCTGCGGTGCTGGCGGTGAACGTGGCCTCCCAATGGGGCCATTTTCGTTTAGACCTGACCGCGGAAAAGCGTTATTCGCTGGGTAAATCTACTTTGGTGCTCCTGGAACAGGTGGAAGAACCGTTGCTCTTTACCGTTTATCTGGAAGGAGATTTGCCCACGGGATTCCAACGTTTGAAGCGCGAAACGCTGCAAATGTTGAACGAATTCCGAGCAGAAAACCGACTGGTTCAGTTCCGGTTGGTAGATCCCTCCGAATCCGAAGACGAGCGGGACCGCGCGGAGGTGTACCAGCAGCTGCGCACCAAAGGGTTGGGCGCCGTGCAGGTGGAAATCAAGGAAAAAAACGGCGTGCGGAATGTGGAGTTGTTTCCTGGGGCGGTGGCTTCTTATGGAGACAAAGAAACCGTGGTGTTGCTTTTGACCGAACAATTTGCGGTGGCGCCGGAGGCGCAAATCAATGCGTCGGTGCAAAACCTGGAGTACGCCTTGGCCAACTCCTTGCGCCAGTTGGTGCTGCAGAACCGGCCGCGCGTGGCACTTTTGGAAGGCCATGGCGAGTTGCCCCGTCCCAAAACGGCGAGTTTGGAATACGAGTTGTCCAAGAACTACGCCGTGGAGCGCTTCAATTTACGGGAGTTTGTGGTGGACAGCACCACCCAACAACTGTCTTTGGTGCAGCAACAGCTGCGTTTGAATACGTTTCAATTGGTGGTGATCAACAAGCCCACCCAACCGTTCAGCGACCTGGACAAGTGGCTGTTGGACCAATACGTGATGTCCGGCGGAAAAGTGATCTGGGCCGTGGACGCGGTGCATGCGGAAATTGACAGTTTGAGCCGTGCGCCCGAGTTTCTGGCCTACCCGCAGTGGGACGCCCTGCGCCTGAGCGATCAGTTGTTTGGATACGGCGTGCGCGTGAACACCAGTTTGGTGCAAGATTTGGTGGCTGGGGGCGTGAACGACCGTCGGGCTGTGCACCGGTGGGTGTATTTCCCGCTGCTGATGGCGCAAACCAAGCACCCCATTTCCAAGGACTTGAACGCCGTGCGCGTGGAGTTTGGTACGTCTTTGGATACCGTGGCGGTTCCCGGCGTGAAGAAGACCGTTTTGCTGCAGTCCTCGCCCTACGCCAAGCGCCAAGCCACGCCCAGCGTGGTGAGCCTGCGTACGCTGTACGAGGAGCCGGCGGAAGCAACCTTCCAAGATCGCTTGTTGCCCATGGCCGTGCTGCTGGAGGGAAAATTCCCGTCTGTATTCAAAAACCGCATTGCGCCCAAAAACGAGGCCGGGAAATTAATTCCTCTGCTTTCGGAAAGCAAGCCCACGCAAATGGTGGTGGTGGCAGACGGCGACTTGGCCAAGAACCAACTCAACGTGGTGAATCCCAACCTCGCCCGCGGGGTACCGTTGCCCATGGGCTACGATCAGTACACAGACATGCAGTACGGAAACGCCAATTTTGTCCTGAACGCCGTGGACTACTTGTTGGACAGCCAAGGGCTCATTGGGGTGCGCAGTCGTGAAGTAAAATTGCGGCTGCTGGACGCCCAACGAGTTGCCCGCGAAGGTTCCTTTTGGAAAACGATTAATACCGTTTTGCCTCTGGCCCTGGTGGCCTTGGGCGGCTACCTGTTCCGCCTCAACCGCAAACGACGTTACTCCACTCCCCAATGAACCGATTGTTCCGCAAACCCAAATACCTCCTGGTGTTGCTCTCCGGCACCGCTTTGGCCGGATACGGCTTGTACCGGTATTCGCTCTCCTTGGGTACGGACCACCGCGAGCAGAACTACGAATTTTCCTACCGGGACACCGCTTCTGTAGACCGTATTGAAATTTGGGACAAGACGCCAGACACCGTGGTGCTCTCCCGTGAAAACGGACGTTGGTTGGTGAACGGCAAATACCCCGCACGTCCGGACGCAGTGGACGTATTGTTGGAGACCTTTCACCGCATGGAGTTGCGGAATTTCCCGCAGCAATCTGCCCTTCCTACCATTGTTCAGGCCCTTTCCACCTACGGCAAGGAGGTCAAGGTATACGCCAACGGAGCCGAGGTGAAGCATTTTTACGTGGGAACAGAAACCCCAGACATGCTGGGAACCTACATGATGTTGCAGGGAGCGGACCAGCCCTATGCGGTGCACATTCCCGGTTTCAACGGCTACCTGAGTTCCCGTTTTTTCACCCGCGAGGATTTGTGGCGGGACCGGACTCTTTTTGGGGTGGATCAACAGGACCTGCGCGAAGTGCGCATGCGCTATTTTGATTCGGCATTTGCCTCCGTGGCTTTGACCCGGGCGGACGACGGCAGCTACGCCGTGTACCCCCTCCTGGCCAACGGCCAAAAGGGCGCTCCCCTGGCCCAGCCGCGGGATTTGTCCGTGCAGGCCGCCTTTGCGGCCTACCGCACGTTGATGTACGAAGGCATGATCATCCCGTCGGATAAAGTTTTTGGCAAACAAGACAGCTTGCGCAAGAGCCAACCGGTTTTCGAATTGTACCTTCGCTCCAAGGACCAAAATTGGACACTGACGGCGTACCACGTGCCCGGTGATCCGGAAGCCGTGCCCTTTGAGGGTGCGCCGGCATCACGATTTGACCCAGATCGATACTACGCTTTTGTGAGCGACGGTCGGTTTGTGTTGGTACAACGCCACGGTTTCCAATCGGCCTTGTTTTCCCTTCGTTCGTTCCGTTAATTTGCTCCTATGAAATTCATCGTCTCCAGCGGCCAATTGCTCCGCTCCTTGCAATCGATCTCCGGCGTCATCAACAGCAACAACACGTTGCCTATTTTGGACAACTTCTTGTTTGCGTTAGCTCCTTCTGCGTTAAAAATAACGGCGTCGGACCTGGAAACCACCATGAGTACCACCGTTCGCGTGGAAGCGGATGGAGAAGGTTTGGCGGCCGTGCCGGCGCGCATTTTGCTGGACACCCTCAAGTCTTTTCCGGAGCAACCCCTGACCTTTACGTTTGACGCCAAGGCGGGTGCTGTGGAAATCAGCAGTGATTTTGGTAAGTATTCCGTGGCTTTTTTGGACGGAACCGAATTCCCGCAGCTTCCGGACTTGGAAGATGCTAGCTCTGCTGAACTACCGGCACACGTGCTGACCACGGCCATTCAAAAAACCCTTTTCGCGGCCGGTAACGACGATTTGCGGCCCGTCATGAGCGGCGTATTTTTCCAGTTTGCAGCCGACAGCCTAACCTTCGTGGCCACGGACGCACACAAATTGGTGCGCTACCGCCGCACGGACTTGGGCACGGACCACACGGCTGAGTTTATTTTGCCCAAAAAGCCGTTGAATTTGCTGAAGGGATCTGTGGGCAACGGCGCCAATACGGTAATCATTACCCACACCGCGGCCAACGCTCGTTTTGAGTACGAAGACACCGTCCTCACCTGCCGCCTGATCGACGGAAAATACCCCAATTACGAGGCGGTTATCCCGCGGGACAACCCCAATAAAATGACCCTAGACCGCACGTCCTTGCTGAGTTCCACCAAGCGTGTATCCATTTTCGCCAACAAAACCACGCACCAGATTCGCTTCAAGGTGGCGGGAAACGAATTGCATATTTCCGCAGAAGATGTGGATTTCGCAAACAAGGCCCACGAGCGCTTAACGTGCCACTACGAGGGCAACGACATCGAAATCGGGTTTAATTCCCGCTTCATCGCAGACATGCTGGGCAATTTGGAATCAGAGGAAGTTCGCATTGAGCTGTCTTCCCCCAACCGCGCGGGCTTGATTGTTCCCTCCGACGGGACCGAAAACGGCGAAGACGTTCTGATGTTGGTGATGCCGGTGATGCTTAACAGTTAACTGACACGCATTTAATGGTTTGGGTGCCTAGTATTCGATAGACCTACCCACTCCAGCAATTCACTTCCTCCTAGTTTCACGGCTGCTCCATCACTGCTTTACCTCCGCTTATCCGCCCCACCGCAATGAATGTCTTGGTTGTTGCCGACGTCCACGGATGCTACCGAACCCTAAAGCGTTTGGTGGAATTGCATTGGAAAACCGGGGGAGAGTTTTTGGTGTTTGCCGGAGACCTGGTGAACAAGGGGCGACGTTCCGCAAAGGTGGTGGAGTACGTGCGCAGTCTTCAGTTGGATTTCCCGTACCATGTTTTTGTGGTGAAGGGAAACCATGAGCTCATGTTTGAAGAATCCATTTTGGACGGGAAAATCTTCCCTGTGGTGGAAAAGACCAAAAAAGACTTCATCAAACGGGAAGTGAGCATGCGGAAAACGGCCGAATGGATGCGGAACCTGCCGCTCAAGTGGGAAACGCCCTATTTGTTGGTGACCCATGCCGGAGTTGCCGCCACCGCCCGCGACCCCTACAATGCCTTCAGCAGCCGTGGCGTCCTGCACAACCGCTCCCCCCTGCGCTCGGTAGGGAAACTTCAGTTGTTTGGCCACGTGGTGCAGCTCACCGGGAAACCTACCTTTTTTGCCGCGCCGCGTGCCTGGGGCATAGACACCGGTTGCTGGCGCGGAGGCGGTTTGAGCGCCTTGCGCATTGGCTACGAAGGTTCGGTGATCCAGGTCATCCAAGAACCCACAGATCCAACGGATCTTTGAGGGAACGAATCCCTTGGCGCATACCGCTTTACACCCGACCTTTGCTTTTCAGTTGCTAGAACCAACCCTTGCGTTAACTACCCACCTATGGCCACCAACAGTCAATTTCGCGTCCCCACGCCGGTCAACGAGCCCGTCCATTCCTATGCCCCCGGAACCCCGGCGCGCGAGGCGTTGATTTCCAAATACAACGAACTGTACGCGGGGCATGTGGATGTTCCCATGTTCATCAACGGGGAAGAAGTTCGCACCGGAAATACGGTGGCCATAACGCCGCCACACGACCGGCACCACACCATTGGCTCTTGGCACCGCGGAGACAAAACCCACGTTCAGGCCGCTGTAGATGCGGCCTTGGCCGCGCGTCCGTTCTGGGGATCGTTGGCCTGGGAACAACGCGCCGCCATCTTTTTGAAGGTTGCAGACTTGGTGAGCGGCCCCTACCGGTCCACCATCAACGCGGCCACCATGTTGGCGCAATCCAAAACAGCGCACCAAGCAGAAATTGATGCGGCGTGCGAATTTGCAGACTTTCTGCGGTTCAACGTGCAGTACATGACGGACCTCTACGCGCAACAGCCCGATTCGTTGCCCGGCATGTGGAACCGTTTGGAATACCGTCCGTTGGAAGGATTTGTAGTGGCCATTACGCCCTTCAACTTTACGGCCATCGCCGGAAACCTACCGGCAGCGCCCGCATTGATGGGCAACACGGTGGTGTGGAAGCCGGCAAACACGCAGGTATACTCTGCCCACGTGTTGATGAATTTATTCCGAATGGCGGGACTCCCGCCGGGCGTCATCAACTTGGTCACGGTGGACGGTCCGGGGTTGGGCGATGTTGTTTTCTCGCACAAAGATTTTGCCGGTCTTCACTTTACAGGCTCCACCGGCGTTTTTCGCAATTTGTGGAAAACCATTTCCAATAACTTGGACCGCTACAAATCCTACCCGCGCATTGTGGGCGAAACCGGCGGCAAGGACTTCATTGTGGCCCACCCGTCCGCAGACGTGGACGCCGTTGTGGCCAATGCGCTGCGCGGTGCCTTTGAATTCCAAGGCCAAAAATGCTCTGCAGCTTCCCGGGCGTACATCCCCCGCTCCCTGGCAGCCGCCTTCCAAGAAAAGCTGTCGGCGGAGCTGGCTACCGTGCGCATGGGCACCCCGGCAGACCTCGGCAATTTCTTTTCGGCCGTAATCGACGAGCGCTCGTTCGACAAAATCGCGGGCTACATTGAGGCAGCGCGCCAAGATCCGTCGTGCACCATCCTCGCGGGCGGAACCTACGACAAGTCCGTGGGCTACTTTGTGGCCCCAACAGTGGTGGTGACGAGCAACCCCAAGTCCAAAACCATGGTGGAGGAAATCTTTGGACCGGTTTTGACTGTCTACATTTACGAGGACGCTGCTTGGGAGGACACCCTGACTTTGGTGGACGAAACGTCCGAATACGCTTTGACGGGCGCCCTATTCGCGCGCGACCGGTACGCTATTGAGCATGCCATGAAGCGTCTGGAAAATGCCGCGGGCAACTTCTACATCAACGACAAACCCACGGGTGCCGTGGTGGGGCAGCAGCCGTTTGGCGGCGCCCGCGGCAGCGGTACCAACGACAAGGCGGGTTCCTACCTCAACCTGATTCGCTGGGTTTCTCCCCGCACCGTCAAGGAAACGCTTGTTTCCGCAACGGACTACCGCTATCCCTTCTTGGATTAAGGAATCTGTGGCGTGCGCGCCGCGGATTTTGAATGCAAAAAAGGCCGGTAAACCGGCCTTTTTTCGTTTGCTTTGCTCTGTAAAATACCGCGGTAAGCGAGGAACCGTCGGGCTGAAACTACCGAACGCGCACTTCCACCACGGCTTTGGTGGAAAAAAACTCCAGGGGAATCCGGTCCGCAAGGGGATGAACGGTGCAGTGGGGTATGCCCTGTAGTTCTTCGGTCAAATCGCCGCCTTTGAGGGCCAGTAGCCTACGTCCAGCGCCTGGAGCCCATTGGTAGCGCATCCATTCCAACAACTGCGGCATGGGGGCAACGGCCCGCGTAACCGCGGTGCGAAAGCCGCCCGGCAAGGACTCCACGCGTGCGTGCACGGCCTCCACATTCTTCAATTCCAAGGCGTCGGCCAGGGCCTGAACCACCTTGATTTTCTTGCCGATGGAATCCACGAGGGTAAAATGGGTATTGGGGTACAAAATGGCCAAAGGAATGCCCGGAAACCCGCCGCCCGTGCCAATATCCACCACGCGCTGACCGTCCAGTGGGCCCAAGATGGGGGCCAAACAGGCAGAATGCAGGAGGTGACGTTCCGCGGCGTGCTCCATATCTTTTCTGGATACCACGTTGATTTGCGCGTTCCAAACGGCCAATTCCGCCGGCAAAGCTTGCCATTGTTCGCGTTGGTGGTCTGTCAGAAACAAACCCAAGGATTCCAGGTATCGGATGGCATCCTGTGAAGAAAGTTGTGCTTCCATCCTACCAACGTCGTTTAGCGGGCGTGAAGATGCGGCGTAGTGCCAAACCTGCGCGTTGGGTCCAGTAGAACCATTCCAAAACGGGGAACAGAGCCACCAATCCACCCAAGGCAAGGAAGCGTCCAACCAAGGCCCACTGAATCCAAACCAGCACGGTCCGGCCGACCACCAGGATCAGCCAGTAGATCCACCAGTTCGGAACCAAAGGGATGAGGACGGCCGTTCCTAAGGCGGACAACGCGAAGATCCACTGAACCCAGCTCTGAAACTGAAGCGCGGCAAGAGTGGAGGGTCTGTAGGCGGAACGCGCTTGGGCTTGGTCCTGCAAGGTGCGCTTCCAACGGTCTTTGTTGGCCGGCAACGGAACGGAAATTTGTGCCTCCGGCTGCAACAGAACCCGTACCTGGGTGTGGGGGGCCGCCTCGTTCACAAAGAGATCGTCCTCACCGGAGTTCAGGTGCATGTGCGAAAGAAATCCTTTTAATTCAAAAAAGAGCGAGCGCTGGTAGGCCAAGTTTGCTCCGTCGCCAGACAATACTAAGCCCCACTTGGCCCAAGACAAATATTCCAATTGACGAAATGCATGCGCAAACCGAACGGTTCGTGCCCACCATCCTGTTCCACCTTCCATGCGCACTGCGCCCAAAACAAGGCGCACGTTGGGATCCGCCAAGGGCGCTGCCATGTGGGCGGCCCACTGATTGGAAACGGGCGTCCCTTCTGCGTGCGTAAGGAGCACCGCGTCGGTCTTGGCCGCCTTGATGCCCAAGGTGATGGGGAATTTCTTGCTGTCGAAAAATCGTTCGGATTTGGGCACCAGCACTTGGTGCATCTGCGGATAACGCACCCGTAACTTGTCCAAGACTTGCTCCGTATCGTCTCCGCTTTGGTTGTTGATGGCTATCCAATCTACTTGATTGGCATACTCCTGTAGGTCCCAACGTTCCAAGAGCTTCGGGAATAATTCCTCAGCGTTTCGACCGTCTGCCAGCAGCGATAGGGGCGGCAAACTGGACGGGGTTACTGTGCCTTTTTTGGACGCCCAGGCTACTTTGGAAAACACCCCCATCCAAAAGAAAAGTTGGAGAAAAACAGCGCCCGCAAGAACGCTCAATGCGGTCCAGAATACTGTGGGGTGGGTGGGGTCAAACATCGCACAAAAGTAGTGAAAAGCGCGGCGTACTTTTGCAGGATGCGATTTGACCTCATTGCCCAAGATCCCGGAAGCAAAGCCCGAGCCGGAGTGCTGCACACGGACCACGGTCCCGTGCAGACTCCGCTGTTCATGCCGGTGGGTACCGTGGGCACGGTCAAAGGGGTTTTTCCGCAAGATTTAAAAGAGGATACGCACGCCGGCATTGTGCTGGGGAACACCTACCACCTGTACCTTCGGCCGGGAACCGCCGTGTTGAAGGAAGCCGGCGGCCTGCATAAATTCATGGGCTGGGACGGTCCCATGCTCACGGACAGCGGTGGTTATCAAGTATACTCCCTGGAAGACCGTCGGAAAATCCGGGAAGAAGGCGTCACTTTTCAATCGCACATAGACGGCAGCAAGCATTTGTTCTCTCCGGAGTCCGTGGTGGACGTCCAGCGGCAAATTGGCGCGGACATTGTCATGGCCTTTGACGAGTGTACGCCCTACCCGTGCCCAGAGACCTACGCTCGCGACGCTATGCACCGCACGCACCGGTGGCTGGACCGCTGTTTGGCGCGTTGGAACGAAACCGAGCCGCTCTACGGGTACAACCAAGCCCTTTTTCCCATTGTTCAGGGAAGCGTTTACCCGGAATTGCGCAAAGAATCTGCGGATACCGTGGCGGAAAAAGGCGCTTGGGGAAATGCCATTGGCGGCCTGAGCGTTGGGGAACCGCACGACGAAATGTACGCCATGTGCGAATTGGTGTGCGACCGCCTCCCCGCGGATCGGCCGCGCTACCTCATGGGCGTAGGCACCCCCGCCAACATTTTGGAAAACATCGCCTTGGGTGTGGATTTGTTTGACTGCGTCATGCCCACCCGCAACGCGCGCAACGGCCAAATATTCACTTGGGAAGGAACGCTCAACCTCCGCAACGCCAAGTGGGCGCATGATTTCACTCCTCTGGACCCCGCCGGCACCAGTTTTGTGGACCAAGCGTTTACCCGGGCCTACGTGCGCCACTTGATTCATGCAGACGAATCCTTGGGCAAGCAAATTGCCACCCTCCACAACCTGCGGTTTTACCTGGAATTGGTGGAAACGGCCCGGCAAAAAATCACCGAAGGCACTTTTGCTGCTTGGAAAAACCAAGTAGTTCCCAAACTGCAGCAACGCCTGTAACGCGTCTTCGCGCGTCAACCCAACCGGCATGACCCGCCTGGACCGCTACCTCATTGGCAAGTACTGGGGAACGTACGTCTTGTTTTTGGCGCTCATCATGTCCATTGCCGTGGTGTTTGACGTCTCCCAAAAGCTGGATGACTTCATCGCGGGACAGGTGCCCGTAAGCGAAGTCATCACCCAGTACTACGTGCATTTTGTGGCCTACTACGGCACCCTATTCAGCGCGCTCATCGTCTTTCTATCTACCGTGTTTTTCACCTCGCGGCTGTCTGCCCAAACGGAATTGGTAGCCATGCTGGTGGGCGGCATGAGCTACGGCCGCTTGCTGCGCCCCTACACCCTGGCGGCGGGGTCCGTTTGCCTGCTGCTTTTGCTGCTTCAGCACTGGTGGATTCCCGCCTCCAATGCCCGACGGATCGCTTTTGAAGACCGCTACGTACTGGATGCTCCAGTTCGGGACGAACGCCCCATCAACATCCATCGGCAGGTATCGCCCGGTACTTTTCTCTACTTTGAGACGTGGAGCCCGGACCGCTTGTCCGGTTACCACCTCACCGTGGAGAGCATTGAGAACGGTCGCCTGCAGCGCAAACTGAGCGCAGATTTTGCCCGGTTTGATACGGTCAAACAGCGCTGGTTTCTGGACCTTTGGTCTCTGCGTACGCTTCAATCCAACGGCGAAATCCTGACCACTGGGCGCTCCCTGGACACCGCCCTCCCGTTTGGGCCGGACCGCGTTCTGCCCACCGCTTCGGAAATGTCTACCCTGAATTCCTGGGATTTGTGGCAATTCCTGCAAGCAGAAAAAGTCAGCGGCTCCCCCACCGTAAAACGTTTGTCGTTGGAATTTCACCGCCGGTCTGCCTATCCCTTCAGTGTTTTCTTGCTCACGTATTTGGCTGTGGCCCTCGCCAGCCCCAAAAAACGCGGCGGATTGGGCAACAACATTGCGCTGGGCCTGGCGCTGGCCGTAACCTACCTCTTTGTGGTGCAGCTCACCGGCATGCTGGTCACCTCGCTGGCCTTCCCCCCCGTTTTGGCCATTTGGACCCCCAACTTATTGTTTGCCGGTATCGCCGTTTGGATGACTAAAAAAGCACCCAAATAGATGTTTGGCAAGAAATTAAACACTTTAGGACCCGTGGCCCTGATGCACTTCATTGTCTTCATTTGGGGATTTACCGGATTGCTTGGGGGCCTGATTTCTGTGGACGCACTCACACTGGTTTGGATTCGGGTGGGTTTGGCGTTGGGCGTGTTGGTGGTCTACGGTGCTGCTACCGGTCAGTTGAACGGGGTTGCGCGCTGGGCAGACCGGGGATGGTTGGCCCTGGGCGGTTGGATTATTGCCGGGCACTGGGTTACGTTTTTTCACGCCATTAAAATTGCCAACATCTCCGTGGCCTTGGCGTGCCTGAGCACGGGGGCATTCTTTGCTGCACTGCTGGAGCCCTTGGTTTTTCGCCGACGGTTCTCCCCCAGGGAGGGCCTGTTGGGCGTGGGCGTGGTGGTGGGCGTGGGCATCTTATTCTCCGCGGAAGTAGAATTTGCTTGGGGGATTGGTGTGGCGTTGGTCTCCGCTCTGTTGTCTGCCACATTTTCGGTACTGAACGGTAAATTGGTGCAGCGCCTCAAGCCCGTAACCATCACCCTGCACGAAATGGCCCATGCCTTGGCGGCCCTCACGTTAGCCGTTGCTTTGCGCGGTGACCTGTGGGCAAGCCTCAACGCACCGCGCGGATGGGATTGGCTGTGGTTGATTTTGTTGGCCACCGTCTGCACCGCCTACGCCTTCATTCAATCCGTCAAAGTCATGCAGTTCTTGAGTCCGTTCACCGTCATGCTGACCATCAATTTGGAGCCGGTCTACGGAATTGCCCTGGCTGTACTGGTCTTTGGCGAGCAGGAGCAACTCTCCGTTGGCTTCTACGCCGGCGCTCTGTGGCTGTTTGGCTTAGTCCTCTGGCACACGTGGCGAAAAAGACCGCAAACGCTTTCCGAAAATTGAACCGATTGTAGTACTTTTAAAGTTCGACGAATCCCCATGGAATACCTTGCTTTTGAAGCTCCCATCCGCGAGATGGACGAACAATTGGAGCGCACACGCGCCATGGCCCAAGAGTCCGACGTGGACCTCAGCGCGGCCATCGCCGCTCTGGAACAATCGCGCACGGACTTGTTGAAGTCCATGAGCGAGCATTTGACTGCTTGGCAGCGCGTTCAGCTGTCGCGCCACCCCAACCGTCCGTATACCTTGGCGTACCTGAACGCCATGACCCAAGGCACCTTTTCGGAGCTGCACGGAGATCGTCACGTAAAGGACGACAAGGCCATGGTGGGCGGCTGGGGCTGGATCAACGGCGAAAGCTATCTTTTCCTGGGACAACAGAAAGGCATAAATACCAAAATGCGTCAATTGCGCAACTTTGGCATGGCCAATCCTGAGGGCTACCGCAAGGCCTTACGCCTGATGAAAATGGCGGAAAAATTCCAGCGCCCGGTGGTCTGCTTGATCGACACCCCGGGAGCCTTCCCCGGCTTAGAAGCGGAAGAACGCGGCCAGGGAGAAGCCATTGCGCGCAATATTTTTGAAATGGCCAAACTGCGGACCCCAGTGATCTGCATCATCATTGGCGAAGGCGCTTCCGGTGGAGCCTTGGGCATTGGCGTGGGCGATCGCGTCTTGATGTTGGAGAATACCTGGTACTCCGTTATTTCGCCGGAGTCTTGCTCGTCCATTTTGTGGCGTTCCTGGGATTTTAAGGAGCAGGCCGCTGAGGCATTGAAATTGACTGCGAACGACATGCTGGCTAACGGCCTGATCGACGGCATCGTTCCCGAACCCTTGGGTGGTGTGCACCGCAACCCCGAAGGCATGTTTGCTTCCCTGGCAGAAACCATCGACCGCGAATACCGCGCCCTAAAGGACCGCGATTTGGACCAATTGGTGGACGAGCGCATTGAGAAATTCTGCGCCATGGGCGTAGTGAACGAATAACTTCCGCTGCAACAAACACCGCTTAAAACTGCTGCCCTTAATTCATGGAACGTGCCCCTCAGCCGCAAAACAACGGCAAAACCCGCAAATCCAAAGTGATCCAACTGGACGGTGGACGCATTCCGCCCCAGGCCTTAGATTTGGAGGAAGCAGTATTGGGGGCCATGCTCATAGACCGTGAAGCCCTCGGCCGATCCATTGACTTGCTTCAGCCGGAAGCGTTCTACAGCGAGTCACACCAACACGTTTTTGCTTCCATTTCGCGCTTGTTCGCGGGCGGTCAAGCCGTTGACCTGCTGACGGTTTCCCAAGATTTGCGGCAGCAGGGCTTGCTGGAAGCAGTTGGAGGTGAATACAAATTGATCCATCTTTCGCAGCGCGTCAGTTCGTCGGCCCACGTGGAGTACCACGCGCGGATTGTGGTGCAAAAGCACATCCAGCGGGAGCTGATCCGCATCTCGTCGGAAATCATTGAAGACGCCTTCGACGAAGGAACGGACGTATTGGAGTTGCTGGACAAATCGGAACAAAGTTTGTTCAATGTGGCCCAAGGCAACCTCAAGCGCAACTACGAATCCTCTTTGGATTTGGTGAAGCAGGCGTTGGACCGGATTCAAGAAATCTCCAAAAAGGAAGGCTTGTCTGGGGTACCGTCCGGCTTTACCGGGGTGGACCGCGTCACCAGCGGATGGCAGCGGTCGGACTTGATCATCATTGCGGCCCGTCCGGGTATGGGCAAAACCGCCATGGTGTTGAGCATGGCGCGCAACATGGCCATAGACCACAACATTCCGGTGGCCATTTTCAGTTTGGAGATGTCTTCTGTGCAGTTGATCATGCGATTGATTGCGTCGGAAACGGGCATCAATTCGGAAACCCTGCGGAAAGGCAATTTGTCCCCCACCGAGTGGAAACAGTTGACCACCAAGGTGCACGCCCTGGAAAACGCACCCCTGTTCATTGACGACACCCCGGGTTTATCCATCTTTGACCTCCGCGCCAAGTGCCGACGCCTGGTGTCCACGCACAAGGTGGGCATCATTGTGATCGACTACCTCCAGTTGATGACGGCCGCCGTGGGAAAAGGCAGCGGCAACCGCGAACAAGAAATTTCCACCATATCGCGGTCGCTGAAGAGCATCGCCAAAGAACTGCAGGTTCCGGTCATCGCGCTCTCGCAGCTCAGTCGGGCTGTGGAAACGCGCGGCGGCAGCAAGCGCCCCCTACTTTCCGACCTCCGGGAATCCGGCGCCATCGAACAAGACGCGGACATTGTGTCCTTCATTTACCGCCCGGAATACTACCAAATCCACGAGTGGGACGACGACCAAAGCCCGTGCGAAGGCCAGGCGGAATTCATCATTGCCAAGCACCGAAACGGTTCTCTGGAAAACGTTCGGTTGCGCTTTGAAGCCGCCATGGCTAAGTTTTCGAACCTGGACAGCATCCCCAATGCGCCTTCTGCGGTGTACGAGTCCAGCATGAACCAACCCACTTCCTTCGGCCCCATTGAACCGATGTCCGACGATGCGGCACCGTTTTAAGCATTTGTTTTTTGGGGTAGTGCTTTTGTTGGCCCCGGCGTTGCGGGCCGGCTACTGGTTGATTCCCATGGACGCCGAGCGTCAGGCCAACCACCTAAAAGCCTACGGCATTGCCTTCAGCGCCCTGCAGCGCGGTACCAAAGGGGAATGGCTTTTGAACTACCGCGGCGGTAGTTTTCTTTTTCCGGACGACCCCTGGATCCGCAAAGAGTGTTTGGTTCGCGGCGTCACCGGGGAACCCATGGCGGACGGTGAGGCCGCAGCCCTGCGCACGGAACTCGCCTCCCCTTCCTCAAACACGGAACTCGTTGTGTTGGAAAAGGCTCCAAAAATTGCTGTTTATTCGCCGGGCGGCAAGCAGCCCTGGGACGACGCCGTTACCCTGGTGCTGACCTATGCAGAGATTCCCTACGACCGCATCTACGATCGCGAGATTCTGCGCGGAGACTTGACCCAGTATGAGTGGCTCCACCTCCACCACGAGGATTTCACCGGCCAATACGGCAAATTTTACGGGGCGTACCGCCACGCCACTTGGTACATGGAGGACAAAAAGCGGGCAGAAGAAGAGGCCGCCTCCTTGGGCTTTTCCAAGGTTTCCGAACTGAAGCGCTCCGTCACCGAGCGCATTCAGGGCTACGTGGCCAACGGCGGCTTTCTGTTCGCCATGTGCTCCGCCACGGACAGCTACGACGTGGCCCGGGCCGCCCACCAAACGGATGTTTGCGCCGCCGTCTTCGACGGCGACCCCGCCGATCCGGACGCCCCAGGAAAGCTGGATTTCTTGAACACACTGGCCTTTGAAAACTTCAATTTGGTCACGGTTCCGGAGCAGTACGAAATTTCCAGCATCGACGTCACGGACTCTCGTCGCGTGCCGGAGGAATTGGACTTTTTTGCCTTATTCGATTTCTCCGCCAAGTGGGATCCGGTGGCCACCATGCTCTGCCAAAACCACGAAAAAACCATCGCCGGTTTCATGGGCCAAACCACTGCCTTCCGCATGAGTACCATCAAACCCAACGTGCGAATCTTGGGGGCCTTTCCGGCCGCAGGCGAAGCTCGCTACATCCACGGCGGTTTTGGAAAGGGCTTGTGGACCTTCTACGGCGGCCATGATCCGGAAGACTACCGCCACCAAGTGGGCGACCCACCCACCGAGCTCGCCGCCTACCCCAACAGCCCGGGGTACCGACTCATCCTGAACAACATCCTGTTCCCGGCGGCCGAAAAAAAGAAACAAAAAACCTGAGGTTCTCCCGCCACCGCGGTGCGGCACCTTCGGGCGCCCCGCGCCCACCCATCAATTGAACAAAAACCACCGAGCACCCAAGCGCAGGTGCGCGTTGGCCACGGGGACGTAGGGGCTGGCAAAAGCTGCCCAAGGTCCCCAGCCCTGGTTGAATTGATTCAGAACCACAAAGGCCGACGCCGTTTTCCAACGCACCTGCAGCTGCAGAAACGGCAACACCCACTGCTGGATGCGCTGCCGCTCCGCGGGCAACCACCCCACTTGGGTCACCTCCGCGCCCCAACGCGGGTCGTAGGCCGGCGCGTAGAAAGGCGAATTCCCCACCGCGCCCAGCTCCGCTTCAATGCGCACCCCGCGGTCCTCCAGCTTCCACTTCCGTGCCACCGTTCCCAAATAAGCGAACAGCGGAACAGGCAAGGCGTACGCGTCGGAACTCAAAGCGCCGGTTACCTTCAAGCGAGCAGACCAACGGGAAGATGCGGCGCCCAATGCTGAACCGGTGGATAAATCAACGGTAGACTGCACCGTCCAGGCAGACGTCGGTTCCGTAAACGACCGAATCCCTAAATACCCGGACGACGTTGGAACGCGCAATCCGTGCCAACCGCGCGCCGTGATGGACCACGCCGACACCCGATCCGCACGAACCCAGGGGACCAACGGCAACCAATGGGCCTCCGCCTGCCAGGGGGCTGCGCCCACCCAGTCCGATTGCCAGACCCAAGGCACCTCCATGCGTTGCGCACGCAGGCGAAACGACGAAACCGAAACGGAGGACGCGGACAATTCCACCACCCCTTCCGTTTCTGTTGCCGAACGAGCCGGGCGGACTCTTTGATTGAAGACGGCCTCCGCCTGAGGCATCCACCCCCAACGAACGTCCCACGCCAAGCGTCCGGAGGCCAACCACGGACGTGCGCGCAAGGTTTGCCATCCCACAGAGGCCGTCCAACGCTGCCAATGGGCGGTGCTCAATGCGGCGGAGTCCGGACGGAACTGTGTGGACTGAATTCCCACCGACAGGCGTTCCCACCCTAAATATTCCAGGCGGTGCTGCACCCCCCAAGCAGTGTCCAACCCTAAAGCGTCCGGCTTAAAAGCCCGACGGTTCCGCTCCCACCGGTACCCCAGACTTCCGTTTTTCCACTTGCGCTGCACCAAGGCCTGGGTGCTGACGCGGTTCGACGACGCCAAGGCCCAGCGCGTATCCACCAAGGCGCGGTTCCGCAATCCGTACCCAACGCCCACTACTTCTGCGGGATCCACCACTCCACCGTTTTCAAAACCCTTCCAAGACAATCGTTGCACAGCAGCCAGCCAACTCCCCGGCCCCACCGAATCGCGCCGAACCACCCGAAGCAAGAAGTCGTCGGACAAAACCGACTGACGTTCGTACGGACCTTTGGCGTTGGTGCGCACAAAATGACCCGCCAGCTCCGTGCGCCGCGAAATCGGCAGCCCAGCGCGAATGCCAAACTGCTGACCGGAAGCCGTACCGTTGGTGCCCTCCAGCAGAACGGTGGGCACCGGCACGTGCAAATATTCACGCAACTCCAGCGGCAAGCCCCCCACGGGCAGTGCCCACCCGGAAGGATTGAAGAGATGGGAGACGCGGGAATGGAATCCGCCGCGGGGAGGCGACAAAAGGTTCCAAAAATCCAAACTCGGCGCGCCCAAATACGGCGCCGTGAGCTGAGGCAACTTCTCGTCCAAGGAAACCTCCAAGTTTTGAACCGTCGTATACCTTACCCCCACCTGCTCCCAGCGACCCGTAAAGGAAGGCAATGGGATTACCTTCCGCACGGAATCTGGAGCGACCGAGGCATTGGCTGAAGTGGGTACCGAATCGCCCTCCGTCCAACGGACCAAAGGGCTTCCGGCGGGCACCCCCAACGCGTACGCAGCCGTGCTGATCGCAAGGACCAAACAAACCGCCCCAATGCGTCTCATCCTGCCGACGTACACCGATTTATGGGGTTGTAGACGAAACCGGCAACACCTTACCGCGGAAAAACCGATGGCCGTTCTGCACAAAATCGGCCACATAGGATCCCATTTCACCGGCAGAAACCGGCGCTTCAAAGCCGGGAAAAGCCTCCGCCAACATCTCCGTTTGCACCGCGCCCAAACACAACACGTTGAAGGACCAACCGCGGTCGTTGAACTCCGTTTGCAGCACCTCCGTCAGGCAAACGGCCGCCGCTTTGCTGGAGCTGTACGCCGCCATGCCCGGAAATTTTACCGAACCCTGAAATCCGCCCATGCTGGACAACGTGACCACGTGGACCGACGCCTCAAACAAGGGCAGCAGCGCTTGCACCGCCAATGCTGGCGCGGTGGCGTTGGCCGCAAAGGAGTCGGCAAAATCCTCCGGCGACAGCTCTTCCAAAGGCTTGCGCACCAGGTAGCCTGCGCTGTTGATCAAACCGGAAACCGTACGACCCTGAACGCGCAACTCTTCCGCAAACAAACGCCAATCGTCCGGCCGAACCGGATCCACCGCCCGCACGTGAATCTGCGGGAAATTCCATTCCGCGGGATCCAAAGCCGTCCGGCTCAAAGCCCAAACGGTATTCCCCTGGGCCGCCAAAGCCAGCGCCACTTCCCGGCCAATTCCGCGTCGGGCTCCGGTTACAATAAAATCACCCATGTTTTGTCTTTGGAGCAGTTCCGCAGGCGTCGCAACCCGCACTCGCCTTGCTGGGCGCAAACAGTACGCGCACCAAGGTGTAGAGGGCCCAACCCAAACTGGCAAAAGCAAGTACGTCCTGCATCACCTCAATTTACGCCAATATTTGATAGGCCACAAAGGACACCAAATAGGCAAAGGCCGTCATGCCCGCCATTTGAATCAACGGCCACTTCCATCCTCCAGTCTCCTTCTTCACCACGGCAAAGGTGCTCAAGCACTGCATGGCAAAAGCGTAAAACAGCATCAAGGAAACCCCCACCGCTAAATTGAAAAACGGCTCGCCGGTGTCTGGATTGATTTCCCGCGCCATGTGTTCCCGTACTGTGCCCAAATCGTCCGTGCCGACGGCGTAAATGGTGGCCATGGTGCCCACAAACACTTCGCGCGCTGCAAAGGAGGACAGCAACGCTATGCCCACCTTCCAGTCGTAGCCCAACGGCCGGATGGCGGGCTCAACGGCATGCCCAATGCGGCCAATGTAGCTCTGCTCCAGGCGTTGAGCGGGATCCAATTGGTCCATTTCCGCGGAAGAAAGCGGTCCGTAATTGGCCAAAAACCACAATAAAATACTGATGGCCAGAATGATCTTACCGGCCTCCGCCACAAAACTCCGGGACTTTTGAAAAACCGTGTTCCACAGGTTCCGCACCAACGGCAGTCGGTACCGGGGCAACTCCAGCAAGAACGGCGCACTGGTGCCCACCGGCACAAACCGCTTTACCAAGGACGACGCTCCCAATGCCACCACAAATCCCAAGGCATACAAGGCAAATAACACGAAAGCACGGGCGTCGAACGGTCCAAACGCCACTTTGGGAATCACCAGCGCAATCAAAACGGTGTATACCGGCAGTCGGGCAGAGCAGGTCATGAAGGGCGTAACCAAAATGGTCAACAACCGCTCCCGCGGATTCTCAATGTTACGCGCCGCCATGATGGCCGGAATGGCACATGCATTTGCACTTACCATGGGTACCACGCTCTTACCGCTCAATCCAAAGGGTCTTAGGACGCGGTCCAGCATGAAAACCACACGCGCCATGTACCCGCTCTCCTCCAACAAGGCGATGAAAAAGAAGAGCAGCGCAATCTGTGGCAAAAACATCAAAACTCCGGAAACACCGGGCACAATGCCGTTGGCCACCAGCTCCGTAAACGCTCCCGCCGGCAAAACCGATTCCGCCCAGGCTCCTAACTGAGAAAAATAGGCATCGATAGCGTTCATGGGACCTTCGGCCCAAAAGAACACCGCCTGGAAGAGCAAAAAAAGCACGGCAATCAGCGTCAAACCGCCCCACAGCGGATGCGTCAACACCCGATCTATGCGCGCAGAACGCGTCAAATCTTTACCCGGATCCAAGTGAAGCAACGGCTTTAGTAGGCGGTGCAAAGCGCTGTAGCGTTGCACGGTCTCGTCCACGCGCAACCGATCCGACGCCGCGCCGCGCTGCTGAACCCATGCCAACGCGCCAAACTCAGGCGGTTCCGTGGCCCACAACCAGGCCGCATACTCTGTTCTACTCCCGCTCAAGGCAATCGCCTCGTCCAACCAAGCTGCTCCCTTCTTGCGCGGTTGAAAAAATCGATCCGATACCGGAACTGGCTTCGCACGTAGAACGGCCTCTTTAACCCGGTCCAGGCCCAATCCCGTTCGTCCGTTCACCGGAATAACCTCCACCCCGCCCAAGGCGGCGCCCAAGGCCTCAAAGTCCACAGACTGGCCGCGCAACCGCATTTCGTCGTGCATGGTCACCACCAAAACGGCGGGCAAACCCAAATCCAAAACTTGGGTGAATAAAAATAAATGTCGTTTCAGGTTGGTGCCGTCCGCAATGCCAATCACCACATCGGCCCGTTCGGACTCCGCAGGGTTCACCAACGCTTGGTACACCACGCGCTCGTCTTCCCCGTTGGGGTGCAAACTGTACGTGCCGGGCAAATCAATGACCTCCGCCAGTGCCGTGGCACTCAACTTGGCCAAACCGGACAATTTGTCTACGGTGATGCCCGGATAATTACTAACCTTCTGACTCAAACCGGTCAAGCGGTTGAACACCGAACTCTTGCCGGTGTTGGGATTGCCTACCAGGGCAATGCGCAGGGCACGTTTCGCATCCGACATGGCTCAGTCTTGATCGGTTTGCACCCAAATTCGTTCGGCCAAGTCCCGGCGAACGGCCAGTTGCCAGCCGTCCACGTCCAAGCACAAGGGGTCACCCCAAGGTGCCGTGTAGTTGATGGTTACGTGCATGCCGGGTAAACAACCCATTTCCAGCAACTTGGGCGGAACATCGTCCAAGCACAAGTCCTGGATGACACCGCTTTCGCCCGGACGCAAATCCGCCAAGCGCTTCAAGCCCGCCATCAGAGCAGCATGGTTACCGGTGCCTCCAGATACTGCTTCAAAGTTTGCAAAAACGCGGCTCCCGTAGCTCCGTCCACCGCCCGGTGATCGCAGCTCAGCGTGAGCTTCATGGTGTGGCCGGGAACTACCTGGCCATTCTTCACCACGGGTACTTCCTGAATGCCGCCTACGGCCAGTATGCACGCGTCGGGAGAATTGATGATGGCGGTAAACTCATCGATGCCAAACATTCCCAAGTTGCTAATTGTAAACGTATTACCTTCCCAATCCGACGGCTGCAACTTTTTGTCCTTGGCTTTCTGTGCAAAACTTTTCACCTCAGCACCAATGGCCTGCAAAGACTTGGCGTCCGCGTGGCGCACCACCGGAACCAACAGTCCGTCTTCCACAGCAACGGCCACCCCCACGTGTACGTGGTGGTAGGTGCGGATAAAATCGCCCATCCACGCACTGTTGATGGCCGGATGCTTCTTAAGCGATAACGCCGCAGCTTTCACCACCAAGTCGTTGAACGACACCTTGGCATCGGCAACGGCATTCAATTGTACGCGCGCCGCCATGGCGGCGCTCATGTCCACAGTAACCTTCAGGTAGAAATGCGGCGCAGTGAATTTGCTCTCGCTCAAACGACGCGCAATGGTCTTGCGCATTTGCGTATTGGGCGTGTCCACATAGCCTTCAGCACCGGCAAAAATAGAAGCCGCAACTGCAGCAGACGTTTCCGGAACAAAAGAATCCACGTCACGCTTGACAATCCGCCCACCGTCGCCAGAACCGGCCACCGCGCGCAGGTCAATCCCTTTCTCTTCCGCCAAACGCTTGGCCAAAGGAGACGCCACCACGCGGCCGGAGCTCAAAACTGGTGCTGGAGCAGGTGCTGGTGCGGAGACAACCGCTGCAGGTGCTGGCACCGCCACGGGGGCAGCAGCAGGCGCTGCAACGGGAACCACAGCAGGCGCTGCAACGGGGGCAGCGGCAGGCGCTGCAGGAGCACCGCCTTGGAGCAATGCGGAAATATCTTCACCCGCGGCGCCCAATACACACAGCAACGAATCCACCGGAGCCGTCTGGCCCTCGCCAATTCCGATGTGCAGTAACACTCCTTCCTGGCCGGGAAAAGCCTCAAAATCCATGGTTGCCTTGTCCGTCTCAATCTCAGCAAGCAACATGCCTTCTTTCACGGTATCGCCCACGTTTGCGTGCCATTTGGCAACCACACCTTCGGTCATGGTGTCGCTCAAGCGGGGCATATTGATTACAATGGCCATGGGGAAACTTATTCTTTAATGAAGGGATAATTCTCTTGAACGTAAATATCTTGCCAAAGTTCGTGGGCTTCGGGGTACGGCGAATTTTCACCAAACGCAACGCATTCCTGCACCAAAGACTTGACGCGCGCATCGATTTCCTCAAAGTCGGACTCCTTGGCCCACTTCTTGGATTCCAGTACCGAGCGCGCAATTAAGATGGGATCTTGCTTCTGGAATTCCGCCACCTCATCCTTGGTGCGGTAGTGCTGCGCATCGGACATGGAATGGCCCTTGTAGCGGTACGTTCGCATTTCCAGAAAAGTAGGACCGCCGCCAGAACGTGCGCGCTCCATGGCTTCGTGCATGGCGTCGTACACCTTAGCAGGATCCATTCCGTCCACGGGCATACACGGCATTTCGTAGCCCAAGCCCAACTTCCAAATTTCTTCGTGGTTGGCCGTGCGCTTCAGCGAAGTACCCATGGCATAACCGTTGTTCTCCACAACGAACACCACCGGCAAGTTCCACAGCATCGCCAGGTTGAACGTCTCGTGCAACGACCCCTGACGCACGGCTCCGTCGCCCATGTAGGTCAACGTCACGTTGTTCCGGCCCTCGTACTTGTCTGCAAAAGCCAACCCAGCGCCCAAAGGAATCTGACCGCCCACAATGCCGTGGCCGCCGTAAAAATGATGCTCCTTGCTGAACATGTGCATGGATCCACCTTTACCGCGTGAAGTGCCGGTTACCTTACCCATCAACTCCGCCATGATTTTGCGCGGATCTACTCCCAATCCAATGGGCTGAACGTGGTTTCGGTAGGCCGTGATCATTTTGTCCCCGGGCTCCATGGCCAGCAAAGCGCCCGCTAAAAGAGCCTCTTGACCGTTGTACAGGTGCAGAAAGCCACGAATTTTTTGCTGGATGTACAAGGCGGAAGTCATGTCTTCGAACTTGCGCCAGAACAGCATGTCTTCGTACCACTTGAGGTAAACCTCTTTGGTCAGTTTTTTCTTGGCCATGGGGACTTTTTAAGGGCGTACAAAAGTACGCCGAAATCATTTCAAGAGTTGGTTCAGGTCCAAAAGTGCACTAAACCGGAGCGTGTTTTGCAACGGAGAGCGAACCGTTTGGTCTGCTGGGAACAAGTAAGCAAAATCCAATTGGATCAGCGAGTACTTAATGCCAAAGCCCATGGTGAAGTAGCGGCGATTTCCTTTGGTGGGATCTTCGTGTTGGTACCCCCCGCGAACGGCAAACTTCTCGTCGTACCAGTATTCGCCTCCTACGTTGATCATGAACTCGCGAAGCAACTCCGCTGTTCCGTCCGGTTTGGCCGACGGGTCAAACGATTGAATCATCCCTTGCATCACGCTGACTTGGTCGTCCTTTCCCGCAATGATTTCGGAACGATCACCGTCCTCGTCGATGTCTTGCAGGTCCCGAACCGGGCGCGTAGGTACCAACAACTTATTCACATCCGCCAACAAAGTCAAGCGGTTGTATTTGTCCAACGTCCAGTTAAACCCAGCTCCCGCGCGCAAATTCGTTGGAATGAAATCGGACGAACCACTCTCGGTGTATTTCACCTTAGCACCCAAATTGCTCAACGTTACACCGCCCGTCCACTGACCTTTTTGGCCGTCTTCCATGTTAAAGGAGTTCCCTTGGTAGAAAAAACTCACGTCGGAGGCAACCGTGGTGGCCGCCTTAGTTTGCAAGCCACCCACTACCTGGCCCTGGGTCAAGTCGGACAAAGCGCCGCGCAGCGAAATACCCGCAGACCAATTCTTGTTCAATTGCAAGGCGTAGGCCACGTCAACAGCCACCTCGTACGGGCGAAAAGTACCCTGCTCGTTGCCGTTTTCGTCGCGGAACGTAATGTCGCCCAAGGAAAAATACCGCAACCCCACGCCCAAGCCACCGCGCTTGCCCACCCCAAAAACGGCGTTGGCAAACATCAGTTCAACGTCCGGAACCAAGGCCCGCAACCACGGGGTGTAGGCCAAACCGCCCATGGCGTTGCCCTGTCCTACCCAGGCCAATTTGGCGGGATTCCAGTACAAAGCATTGGCGTCTACAGAGGCCGCTACCCCGGCATTGGCCATTCCGCCCATCCGCGCATCCGGGCCAATGTTCAACATCGGCATGGCAGACGTTACGACGTTTAACTTGGAGGCGTAAGGATTTTGAGCGCGAACCGCAGGGGTCGCAACACACAAGATGACTAGCGCGAAAGCGCTCCGCAAGGTGTTTTTCATAGGGGACAAAGATACAGGATTCATTGGGGAAAATTGGATGCTTTAGCGTGGTTTCGCGGGAGAACTTAGTTCGAAATCAGAACCAACCGCTCCCCTACAACGTCGCGCTGGCCGGTTTGCGTATTCTTCACCCGCAAACGAACCCAGTACCAACCGGGAACCAGAGGACCGCCCGGATCTGCATTCAGGTCCCAGTCCAGCAACTCCGTCCGGTTTCCACTGGGCGTTCCCACCCAATCGTACGTCCGCAGTACACGCCCGTCGGAAGCGTGCAAACTGACGCCAACCTCCAGCGGCTGACCGTCTTGGTTGTGCGAAAAGGCCACGGTCAAAGGCCCCGACGCCAGCGGATTCGGATACAAAAACAGCTGATCCAGTTGGAGCAATTGGCCCCGCACCACCACAAAGTCTACCGAGCCCACCGCCGGATTGTTGTACGCATCCCAAGCCCGTACCGAAAACGTGTGCGGACCTTCCGGTAAATCAAAAAACGGCAAGCGAACGGTTCCGCGATCGAACCGGTCCAGGTCGGACTCGTAGGACCCGTTCAGCACCACGGCTTCATTCCATGCGCCGTCCAGGGCGCCCAAAACGTCGTGCCCAATTCCGTTGCCCACCGCATTGATGCCGCTGGGATCGTACAAGCGCGCCAATCCCACCGGATCCGTACCCGTGTAGCCTCCGTTCTGAAACAACGTGTCGTTCAGGTACGCGGAAACCGTCGGGCCCGTATTATCCACCGGGGCGTTCGCACGCAAGCCGCCAATGCGCACGTCTGTGCGGGAACCGATGCCGTCGGACGTGTCGTTGAACACGTAGGCCGTCAACTTGCCCGGTCCCACATTCAAAGCAATGTCCAACGGTACCTTGAACTTGATTTTGAACCGACCGTTCTCCACCCGAACGCGCCCGCGGTACACCGCATTTTCCTGAAGTAAAAAAGGCACCGCAACCCCCTGATCGTCGTTGACCAACGTGGAACGCTGCACCTTTTTGTCCAACAACTCCACGTACGCTACCCCGGAGTAGTTGGGCAAATACTGCCCCAAGTCGCCCACCACGTATCCGGTTGCTTCCACGTCGGACAGGGCCTTTAGCGTGTCCGACGGCGCCACCCCGGCAGCCAAAGCTTCGCCGTTCACCGAATCCCACACCGCGCCGTACCGCGGCACATTCAACCGCAATCCGGGGTCTCCCAACAGCGTAAAACGCATTTTATCACCACTCTTGACGCCGTTCTTGGCGCCGCGTACGATTTGCCCCAGCGTTCGGTAGCGGTTGTCCTCGCGCTTGAACAATTCGGAGAATATGGAGTCGTTCATCACCGCCCCCTCAAATGCTCCCACCACCCGGGTGGTGGACAACAAGGCAATGGCCCCTCCGTTGGGGTTCAGCAACAACTCCTCCCCTGCACTGGTGCGCATGGGATCGTCCAACCGAGAGAATTCGCACGTAATGGTCACCACCAAAGGAAGCTTGTGGCCGTTCTTGAACGCCTTCACGTCCCCCAATTGGAGTAAATTCTCAGAACACCAGCCCACCTCACCGCCGTGTCCCAAGTAGCTCGTCACCAAGTTACCCTGTTCGAAAGCGCGCAGCAATTGCTCCCGAGCTGCCGGATAGGACTGGCTCCCCGACGAACTCTGCTGCAAAAAAGCGTCGGTGTAAATCTTATTGATCGTAAAAAAGGGCAAGTCCGCCTCCACCCGATTGGCCAAAACCTCCTGCGCGGCAGAGAACGTAGACTCCCAGCTCGCGTCGGCATCGTCTGCCACAAACAACAAACGCTTGCGCCAGGGCCCATAAGCAGTTGTGTCCGTGGCATAGCCCACAATTTTATCCACTTGGGCCTCCGCCTCCGCCTTCGTCGTCACCGGCAAGCGCCCAATGCCCACGTCCAACGTTTGGGAAGTAAAATTCGCCCCTTCGTTGGCGTCCAAATAACCGATGAAATCGTCCAAACAGTAGGAGGAGTACAGGGAAAAACTGGCCGGACTCTGGTAAATCGGTACAAAATTCTGCTTGCTCGACAGTCTGTTTTTGTAGTCGTATGAGGCATCGCCAAACAAAACGACGTACTTCGGTCGGTCCTCTGGTGTTGCCGCTGAATCGCGCAAATGCTTGATAAAATCGCGAATCGCAACCAAATCTTGCGCCCCGCTGCTGAACTCGTTGTAGAGCTCTTGAACCTCCACTACAGCCGTCCGGTAGCGGCTGTGCTCCGCGTGGAACGCTGCCAATCGATCCGCAGATTCGCGGAACTTCGGGTGGGTTACCACCAAATAATCCACCCCGCGGAAGGCACGAATATTTTGATTTTCAACCCGGCCGCGAAGAACAGGCACCTGTGCTTGGTTGGGCGAAAAAACCACGTGCGTCCGCGCTGAATCCTCACGAATCACAAACTGCAAAACGGAACCCACTCGCACAAACGGTCGCTCAACATAACGCCCTCCGCGGTGCCCAACTTCCCAAACAACAGCGCCTGCTGCGGCCTGCTCCACCGAATAGCGCACCACCTTTCCAGAATCGGAAGAAGACCGCACCCAAACCGGCTTCTGGTACTGAACCAACGGAACATCCGCCTCCGCGCGAACCCAGTCCAAATGGGCAACGGCTCCACTGACGCCCGCACGGTCCAAGGCCACCGTAAACGACGGTACCCCCGCAACGCCGGGTTGGTGCGTACCCCCTAAAGAAATACCAGCTGCAACATCAGCACCCGTCACCGCTGAAATAGGATTTGCTTGAGCAGACGCTAACTCTTGGCCATTGGTTTGAAAAACAAACCGAGGACCAAATTGCGTGGTGCGTACGGCCGCTCGAACTTGGAATTGGAGGTTGCTTTGCGCATCGAAGGGCGGCAAATCTAACGCAACCGGGTGCACCAAGGAATAATCAAACAATTCACCAAACCACTGCCGCCCTGAGCCCACCAAA